>ERZ1034363.1541-NODE-1541-length-12885-cov-2.555590_pt1 | contig 12885 bp, 15 predicted proteins | sample MGYA00520616_ERZ1034363 | MGnify/ENA primary metagenome ERZ1034363 (study PRJEB33736, sample SAMEA104284506) | Azolla filiculoides | biome: Urban; feature: Water surface; material: Ditch water | place: Netherlands | collected 2015-10-28 | depth 0-0.1 m ...
ATAAATAAGTTTAAAAATATAACTGATGACCCAGTTGCAAATGATAATTTTATTAAACAAATCCTAGTACAAGATAATGAATTTGTAAAACTTGAAAGAGAAGAAAGAAAAAAGAATGAACAAAATGTTGCAAGTAATTTCTTAAACTCGATAAATTCATTACCATTAATAACTGTAGATAATTATTCTACTTATTTAGCTTATAGACCAGGTGATGATGCAAATGCTACAACTGATTTTATTAAAGATGTTGGTAATAAAATTAAAATTAATGCTCAAACAGAATTTAGAAAGAACCCTGATGGTTCAATAGATAATGTAAATTCTTATTATGGGCTTAAAGCAATTAAAGACGGTTTTGTATCTCAAATGGGGACACTTAATCTAAAAGACCATTTCGAAACAGATAAAGTAGTAATACAATTTGATACTTTATTAAAAGAACTAGCTAATGCAGCTAAGAGTGAACTTAATCAAGCTTTGGAAGGTAGAGATGTTAATTTAGTAATGAAGAAAGCAAATGAAGTTGCTTCTTTAGGTTACTTTCCTATTGACTTATTAAATGATGATATCAAACAGTTTAGATATAAATTAGAAGATAAGAAAGACCATACTAAAGAACAATTAAATGCTTTTGCAGTACTTAATCCATTACAAGTTCCTTTTGATACTCCAGATTTAACAGGTAAGACTAAGAATGTTATGGAAAATGCTATCATTGAGAAATTTTATAAAAATGATGTTACTGCTGTGTTAGGAGCTGTTAGTATAAATAAAGGTGAAGTTTCTGGTATTTTAAATAAAGAAGTAACAAGACAAATACAATCAATAGGTAATTCAAAATCTAATGAAGAAGCAGCTCAAAAGATACAACAACTTAAAGGTATGGTACTACAATATTCATCATCTGCAGGTTTAATATCAAATGAAAACTATGAGGCACTTAATGTTGCAGAGACATTAATTAAAACAAATGATGTAAAAAACTATTATACTGCTTATACTACTTATTATACAAATAAAAATACTGGAGTTACAATTCAACCTCTGAATAAAAAAGACCCTGTATTTAGAGCAATTGAAAAAGCTGCTGATGGTGACCCTATAGTTTTAAATGAGATAAATAAACAAGTTAATGCTTTTCAGATGCTTGGACAACCAGTTGATACAACAATGATAGAAAAAATAGCTTTACCATATAAAAGAGTAGTAGTAGGTAATAATAAAATAGCACCTTCTGTACTAAAAACTATGGGAGCTTCTGGAGATGCTGATACATTAGAGATATATGTAGATACTTTTGTTGACACACTTGTAAAAAATAAACAATGGAATAAAGAAAGTGCAGATAAATTTAAAAAAGGTGGTTATATATTAACAGAAGTACCTGGCAACTTAATACAAGCTACTCATAAAGATGGTAGTACATTCTTTATACCTAAAGCTGTGTTTAAAGTTGAAAAGAAACAAATAGTAGAAAAAATAGTAAAAGAAAAACAAAAGACATTTACGTCAAACTTTGTTAAAGGCGCATCTAAATCTACAAATGCAGTATATCAAGGATATCAAGATGTAGTTGTAAAACCACTAGGTTTTGATAAACTTGGTAAAAAGATTGAAGAGACAGGTGCAAACATATGGAAATTTTTAAAAGGAGATTAAAATGGCTGATACACTAGCATCTGGGAAAATACCCAGTAAAATACAACAGCCTATATCAGATAAACAAGCAGAACTAAAAAATAATCCAACATTCTTTGAGAAAGTTGGAGCTGCTTTTGATACTGTAAGTGATATTACTAACTTTAATAATAGAGGAAGTTTACTTCGTAATGCTCAAACACAGCCAGGTGGTTTTGATAAAGTAACAACTAAAGATATAACAGAGGCTATGAAAGGTTTAACACCAGAAGAAATAAATAGAGCATTATCAATGCAAATAGATACAAAAGCTGATTTAAATGCTAGTATTCAATTTGCTAAAAATAAAACAGAATCTGATAATATATTTTATAATCAGATGTCAACAACAGAACAATTAGCATATGGTTTTATACCATCAGTATTTAGTTATTCAACACCATTTATACCAGCAGCTAAATCTGCAACATATTTAGGTAGTGCAATAAAAGGTGGTGTTGGTGCTAATATTGGTAATACAGTTCTTAATATATCTTCTGGTGATGATGCTTTTAAACACTCTGGTATAGCAACTCTACTAGGAACTAGTATAGGTTTTGGTGTTCACACTTTTTCTCATATAGGTAAAACAAAAGAAGTAACAAAAGCTTTAGATGATAATAATGTTGTAATTAATACAGAAAAAGAAGCATTATTATTAGAAAAAAGTAAATTAGAAAAAGATATAGCTGATATTAATAAAGTAACAGCTGACCACACATCAAACTCAGTTGCTTTTAAAACTATAGAAAAAGATATAAAAGATATTGTAGAAAATAACAAAGCAATAGATACTGAAACTAAAGCTAAAGTACAAACAACACTTGATTCTTCTATTGAAACATTAAGTAAACACGAAAAAGATGTTACTAAAGAGCACAATAAAGTTTCTAAAGAGAAAGTAAAAGCTGAGACTGAACAAACAACAGCTAAAGATAAAATAACTACAAAGCTAAAAGAAATTGAAGAAAGTATTAAAGTTGTTAAAGATGCTGCAGAACCTATTGCAGTTAAAGTAAGAGCTACAGAAGAACAAAGAACTAAGATTGATTCTATAACACAAGAAATAAAAAATATATATGAATCTACTATAAAACCTGTTCAAGAAAGTTTATTAAATATAGTTGATAAATCTCCTATGGCTAAAGTTATGAAAGATGAATTTGGTAAAACAATATCAAAAAGTCAAGAAGAAATAAGAAAACTAAAAGCTGAACAAAGTTCTTTAAAAAAAGAAATAAGAGATACTGTGTCAGATGCTGAATATAAACAATATTTAGATGCTACTAAAAAGTTAGAACAAAAACAAAAAGTACTAGAAGACTTTATGAACGAAACTAAAAGTATAGTAAACTCACACAGTGAAACTGTAGCAGCTCATACAACTAGACAAAAAGAATTAAAAGACCTTTTAGATGTATTGAATAATACAAAGAAAACAATAAAGGATAAAGCTAAAGAATTTAGTAAGAAACCTGATATAGATTCTAATTATATGAAAAATCTATATGATAATATTTTAAATACAAAGAAGTTTATAAGTAAGAATGGTATCGAAAGACTATCAAATGAAAAAGAACTTATAAAAGAAGCTGTACAAAAAATAGATAGTGGCTCTGCTACATTAGCTGATTTACAAAAAGTAAAAACACAGAAAGAAAGTTATTTAGTAAAGATAGCTAAAGAAATAGATGAATTATCTAAAGCAGTAAACAATATGGAAGAATTAAAAAAGATTGGTAATAGATTAGACATACCAGACTTTTTACAAAAGATTGTATTCTCACCAATAGCTAATTTATCAACAAGTAAGAATCCTTTTGTTAGAGGAATAGCTGCTAAGCTACACGAAAGTACAATTTATACTGGGTTAGTTGAACAACATAATGCTAATATTGTTAAAAAAGAATTAGATAATATGCAGAGAGATGCTATGTTTTCTATAATTGATAAATGGAAAAAGTATAAACAAGATACAAATCCAAGTATATCACTTGAAGATTTTAATAATCTTATAACTAAAGAAGCTTATTCTGTAATAGCTAGGATGCAAAAAGAAGCTGTAAGAGGAATACACGGTGGATTACCAGCTGCTGAACGATTAGAGCTTGTTAATAAAAGACTTGCAAGTTCTTCTAGAGTATTTTCAGAAGGTGTTAATAAACATATAGCTTCTTCTGTTGATGAAGTATTAGGTTACTTTGAGGGAGTTCATAAAAGAGCTTCTAGTGCTGAGTTAGCTTCGTTTATCAAATCAGCAGGTAAAGGATATTTACCTAGAAATTATAACTATGATAATGTAGTTAGATTAGGAACAACTAAGGCAGAACAATTATTATTTGAAGCACAATATAAATATGCTTCGTTAATGAATCAAGTAATAACACCTGAAGTTGAAGCTGAATTTAGAAATGCAGCAAAAGGTACTATTGCTATGGTATTAGATAGAGAAGCTAATTTAGGAAGAACAGTACAAACAATAGAAAAAGGTAGAAGTGCTACACCATTCCAACAAAGAACTATACAAGTATTAGATGATGATATAAAAGCTATACTGGATACAAATCTTGATAATATATTTGCTAATTATAAACTAGGAACTCACGGACGAATTGCATTACAAGAAACACTTGGTGTATCAAACGTAGCTGAGATGGAAGCACAAATACTATCAAAGATACCTAACATAACCAATAAAGAGAAAGATAATCTTATTATTGTTGCACAAACTATTCTAGGTACAAGAGAAATAGATAAGAATCCTTTCTCTGGTCAAAGTAGGGCAATTAAAGGTTTAAGTACATTTACATCAGCTACTAGTATGCTTGGTTTTGCACCAGCTACTATGACTGAGATATCTGCTATTGTTGGTGAATATGGTTTTAAAAATTTAATGAAGAACTTAGTAGGTGCTCACGTAGATGTTTATAACATTTATAAGAATGGTACTACAGCTGATAAGAATATGTTAAGAGGTCTTGGTGAATTTGGTGAGGCTTATCTAGGACATAGAGCAGTTAGAGTTGAGGCAGAAGGTGGTATTGATTCTGTAGGAAGAATACAAACAATGTTAGATAAAGCAACAACTAAAGGTGCTTTATATGGAGGATTACAATTAACTACTGATATTTTAAGACTAGCTACTGTGTCTATGAACACAGATTTTGTAGCAAGAATGAGTATAGCTAAGAAGATAAATAGCAGTGATATTAAGAAATTAGAGTCAATGGGTATATCATTAGATAAACTTAAAGAAGTTAAAACAGCATTAAAAGTTAATAAAGATGGTGAGATAACTAATTGGGATAGAGCTAGTTGGGGTGGTATTGATGATACTGTTTCAAGAGCTTCTATGATTATGTTAGATAGAACTATACTACATCCTACAGCTGCTACACTTCCTACATTTATGACTAACTATGCTGGTGGTGGTATTGTACCTCGTATTCTTATGAAGTTTATGAGATTCCCTATTGAATCACACGAAAGACTTTTAGTTAGAGGTATTCAAGAAATAGATATGAATAGAATGGTTGGCTATGGTGTTAATATGGGAATGTGGGGAACAATTCTTATGGCTAAAGATGCTTTATTACCTGAAGATAAACAAAAGTATTCTTTAGATGATGAAGAAAAATTAAGAAAGTTATTCTTACATTCTGCTTATACATCAAGTATAACATCTGGAGCTGTATCTATGTTTGATTATGCTTATGGTTTCTGGTCTGGACAGTCTATGATGGGTTATAAACATAATCTATCTGCCCCAACAACTGCTGGTGGTAATATCATAGAAGGTAAGGGTAAAGTAAATTTATTCTTAGGTAATGCACAATTTGATTTAAATAGTGGTATATCTATGGGTGAAGATGGTGTTTCATTAGATACACAAAAGATAGCAGAAAGTTCAGCTAAGTTTTATAATCAATCTGTAATGCTTGGTGAATTAACTGATGGTATGTAATCAACCAATAAATTGATTAGTTTTATAAAAGGAGATAAATGGAGATTATGAAAAGTAAAGCTAGTCTTGAAGAATTAAACAATCTTCACGGACTAGTAGCACAGCATCTTGCACACAATCTAGATGACCCTAAAGTCTTAGCACAAGCTGTTAAGTTCTTAAAGGACAATCAAGTATCAGCAGATGTAGTAGAAGAGAATAACTTTATATCTATAACCGATAGTATAAAGAAGTTGGCTAGTAATAGCAGTAACAAAAAGATAAGTCTAACAATAGAAGATATGTTAGAATTAGATTAAAATAAGAGCCTACAAAGCCTTTTTAGTGTCTAGGAGTAGTCTTACTAGGGTAAAACCTTTTAAGAGCTTCTAGGTACTCTAAAATGCTTTAAAACAGCATATACAATATTGATATATAAAGGAGATTATATGACAGATGAAGAGATTGAATTAAGTATACAAGACTTTAGGGTATTCCTTAAACATTGTTGGATACACTTAAGACTCCCAAAGCCTACTAGGATGCAATTCTATATGGCTGATTATTTACAAGAGGGTCATAGACGATTACAATTACAAGCCTTAAGGGGTATTGGTAAAACTTGGACAGTTGGAGCTTATGTAGCATGGAGATTATTAAGAGACCCTAATGAGAAAGTACTAATTGTTTCTCAATCAGGTGGTATGGCAGATAATATTGCTATATTTATTAGAAAGTTAATTGATACAATGCCAATACTAGCTCATTTAAGACCTAGACCTGACCAACGAAGTTCAGTATTAAGCTTTGATGTTGATGGTTGTAATACATCTGTACAGCCTTCTGTTAAGTCATTAGGTATTACAAGTCAGTTACAAGGTAATAGAGCTAGTATATTAATTAGTGATGATATTGAAGGTGTACAGAATAGTGCTACTGAGAAAAGAAGACAAGACTTATTGAACCAAGCTGCTGAGTTTGAGGCGATATTACAAACAACTGATAATGCTCAGATACTTGTACTTGGTACACCTCAAACAAGTGAATCGGTATATAATAGATTAAGAGATAAAGGGTATGTTACAAGAATATTCCCTGCTAGATACCCTGAACAGTTAGATAACTATAGTGGTTGTTTAGCTCCTTATATATTAGAAGATTTAAGTAGGAATCCACAACTAGCTGGTCAATCAATTGATAGTAGGTTTAGTGAAGAAGATTTGATTGCTAGAGAATTAAGTTATGGTAAGTCTGGTTTTAAACTACAGTTTATGTTAGATACAACATTAAGTGATAGTGATAGATATCCTCTTAAGACAAGTGATTTAATAATTACTGATTTAGAACCAACAAGAGCTCCTATAGAGATTACTTGGTCTAGTAAGGATACAGATATAATTAGAGATATACCTAATGTAGGTTTTACTGGTGATGTACTAAAGAGACCTAGTATGGAGAGTAGTGATAGAGCTAACTATGAAGGGTCTGTGTTAAGTATCGACCCTAGTGGTAGAGGTAAAGATGAGACTGGTATAGCTGTTGTTAATCATCTACACGGTAAGATATTTGTACCTTATATAGGTGGTATTAGTGGTGGTTATGATGAAAGTTTATTGAAGATAGCTGAACTAGCTAAGGAGTATAAGGTTAATAAGGTTGTTGTAGAAAGTAACTTTGGTGATGGAATGTATAGCAAACTGTTAACCCCTGTACTAAATGCTATATATCCTTGTAGTATAGAAGAGATACGAAACAATATACAAAAAGAAAGAAGGATTATAGATACCCTTGAACCATTAATGAACCAACACAGATTAGTATTTGATTATAGTACAATAAAGAAAGATGTTAGTAGTAGTTTAAGTGATACACAGAAAACTTACTATTCAGCTGTGTTTCAGATGACCCATATAAACTATGAAAGAGGTAGTCTTATTCACGATGATAGACTAGATGCTTTATGTATAGGTGTTCAATATTGGAATGATTATGGTATATTGAAACAAGATAGTAAATTTGCTTTAGAACAATATAATAAGAAAGTTGTTGATGACGAACTTAGACGTCGAGCTAATATATTTAAGAAAATGAGTAATAGAGGTAGTAATAATAGGTCAGTTGCAGTTGGTTATTTAAAAGCTTTTAGTTAGTTGTTTGATACCAAACCCAGCCTACTACTACAATAGCTATTAATTACTATGGTTAACGGTAGTAATTAGCTAATTAGTATCAAACTTGGACAGTCAAAGGGGGGATTTAGGGGGGATAGTAAGGACGATAGCAAAGGACTCAAGCTGCAGGACTAAACTGAAGACTACCTGAAGTATATATTATATACTTTATTATAATCTTTAAGAGTCTTAAAGAGTACTTAAGCTGTGTTAGGTTTGTTAACGAAGTTAGATTCCTAACAGTTACTTAAGCTGTGTTTAACGTCTCTTAAAAGTACAAGACGACTTATTAAGAACAACTACTACTGACTACCACTAACTACTTATTGTATAATATATTAACTGTTGTATACTATAATTTACATTTATATATAATATACTATCTATTGTCAACTATAATTTACATTAGCTGACTACTCTTTTTACTATTATTATAACTAATTTACTGTTGTAATTAAGAACTAACCAGTTCATTCTCTTCTTCAAACTACTTACTATTCAAAGTTTGAAAAAATATCTAAAAAATATATGTGGTATCCCACTAGCAGGAGACGCACGATTTCCCCCATACCCCTCCATCAAGCATCATAAGCAAAACTTATATTGATATCCATTATCATCATAAGAAAAACTTATATCATCGCTACAATTAACATAACATTTACTTATAATTATATATAACATTATATTATATTTAACTAAGTTTTCAAGACAAAAAGTAACCACCTATATTTATTTATATTTGGTAACCACTCTAACCTTATGCCTGTACTCTTTATTGATATTGATTATCATTTATTTAGTATGGGCTGTTTTTTAATTTTATTTATGCCGATTACTTATTGATAACCATTATCATTTATAGTGTCGGCTATTATTTCATTTTATGCCACTTAGTCGCACTATATCTTATTGGCTATTTTTTCATTTATTTATTACTAACCTTAAACACATTTTCGGGAATACTAACATTAACCTAACTAAAATAAGCACGATTTGACCCCTTAAAACGCTTTAAAACACTATATAACAAAACATAAATCAACTCTAATCTTAAACACTGCTTAATTTAAGCTTCTTATAAGAAACACAGCTTAATCATTTAATTTAGTATTATTTATTAATATTTATTTAAGTTTATTATGATATTCATATGCGTTATCTATTATATAATGTAAGTTATCCATTTTATAATCTCTAAACTAATTTATTTATTTAAGCAAACATTTACCAAACTTTTATAATTCTTTAAGTTTATCCGTGTAGAATGTCACTACAAAAAACAACAAAAGGATAACAAGATGTATAGAGTAACAATAAACACAAGATTCAACGGAGCAACAGAAACAAGAGGAGAGACTATAACAGCATATGTTACAACAGGTAATATCAGTAAACAACTTACTAAATCATATGACTATAGTTTGAATGCTAAAAGTAATCATATGAATGTAGCTGAGTTATTAGCTAGTGAGTTCTTAGATGGTAGTGCTTACATCTTATTTATAGGTGAAACTAAATCAGGGAGAGGGTATAAGTTTGAGGGGTGTTTAGATGCTTAGTAATATTATATTAATAGCTATAATAACAGTTGGTATTCTAGCGGTGTTTGGTGTGATGTTGGCGGTATCCGCTATTATAACAAAATTAATTACTAAAGGATTATAAGATGGCATATTATAAAATTAGAACTAGCATAGGGGATAAAATGGTTACATTAGACCATTTAGGGGAGGAAGAACTTAAAATGCTATCTAAAGAAGATAGCTATCCTTATGAAACTTTAGAGATAACAAGAAACGATGGGAAATGTATCGAATACTACAAAGTAGATGGTATCTATCAAATAAGTAATAAATTAACTAGAAAGGGGTTTTAATGGAATATTATACATTAATGAGCATATTAGAGAGTGATTTAAGCCTTAAGGATTTAAATAGAATTGTAAATAGTAATAAAGAGTATTTAGTATTAGATATATCGGTGTTTAATGTGGGGGCGGTGGTTAGACCTATTTTAACAAATAATTATAGTAAATATGAGAATATTTCTAATGATGGGTATAGTTGTATTTTACCTTTAGATTATGAATTGGTAGCTACAATTGAAGAGTGTTTAAATAATAAAATTAATAACTAAATAAAGGGGTATAAAATGAAAGTAGAGATAACAAATAAAAAAGATAATGAAACTTATATTATAGAGGTGTTTAATTATACTGAGGCTAAAGAGTGGATAACAAATCATTTAGATTTGTCTAAAGAGTGGTTAGTGATGGATATAGGGGCGTAAAATGTTAACTAATAAACAAATATTACGGGCGATAAAGATATATAATCAAGATTTAGAATTTAGAATTCTTAAGGGTAATGAAGATATCGGGCTACACTGTAACATTTACGGTGACGGTTCTGAGTGGCGTTTTGTATCATTTACAAAATTAAATACAGTTAAAAAGATTAAAAACTTTTTACAATATTAAGGGGGCTTTTATGGATAAAGATATATTAATTTTTTGGATAGTTGTAACGTCACCTGCTTGGCTTATGGTTATTGCTACTTATAAATTTTAGATAAATAAGGGGGCTTAATAATACTTTAAGCTTAATCCGATATAATTTCAAAGTGATTTTATAGGGGGCTTTTTCAAGTCTCTTATTAAGATTATTTTATAATCAAGTTATTTAAAAACTTAATGTTATAGATAATAAAGGGGCTTTACCCTTATTTATTATCATTTTATTTTTTGTAATTATTAATAAGTAGTTAGTAATTAACTATTTAAATTTGATTATAAAAGGGGGCGAAATGTATAAAGTTACGACAAATAAAACACAGCTTAGCTTTACAGAATTAAAGGGGGCTTTAATATATATTAAGGCGTGTGGATATACTGATTTTGTAATTAGTAGAATAAAAACAGATAAAAAAGGGGGCGAAAATGAGTAAAATTAAAGATTTTATGGAATATGAAACAGAGAAGTTAAATAGAAAAAATAGTGAGCTAGTTGAGGATGCTTATAACCTTCAAAATATATTGTTTAGATATACTAATAAAGAGGTGGCTTACGAGATATATAAAATTAATCCTGAGTATGCGTTAGAGATAGCGGACTATATAAAACAGCTAGATTATAACAATTATTTAGAAAATCAGGGGGTTTTATGGCAAAGTTAGGGGTACTTTTTAGACAGTTAAAGTTTAGATTGTACCTAAAATTGGGGGCAACTTTGATTAATAAGACTGAAGCTAGTAAGTGGGTAACAGTTTATTTAAGAGACGGGAAGCAAATTAAGAGTAATAAATGGCGAACTAGAGATTATAGTTTTGATGATAAAAATTGGGAGGTATTAGTATGGAAGCGTATGAAGTAGATTTAAATAGATATATGGATAATAATGAGAAGATTGAGAGAGCTTTGTTTGAGCTAGAATATGAATTATATGATGATATTGACAAACTGAACACAGTTGTAATGAAAATTCAGGAGCTTACTGACTTGTATGAGCTTGAAAAAGAGAGATTGTTGCGAGTTGCTAGTAATTATAACGATTATGATTTTAGTGATGAGATAAAATATTTGATAGAGGAGTTATAAAATGAATATAGATAAAATATTACTAGCAGGTGTATGTGTTTATGGTTTGGTGTTACTAGGTTTTGGTAGTTATTTGATTGATGGTTTAGATAAAAAAGTCAAAACACAGCTAGAAGAGATTAATAGACAACAGCTTGTAATTAGTGTTCAACAGGCTGAGATTGATAGCTATAAAATAAATGAATTAACTGAAGATGAGAAAAAGTTACTGAAGGACTATCGGTAAAGTACCTAGTAAATATAGGGGGCTTGTAGTTGCTATATGTTACACAGAGAGTAATTTAGATTATGGTGTTAAACATCCTGACAAGGATACAGTAGGTATTGCAGGTATCAAATATAAGTTTCATAAAGATGTATTAGATGGTGTTAATCCAAATAGCTTATATGCTTGTTATTTAGTCCTTAAAAAATATAAGTTTAGTGTTAAGAAATATAAAGGAAGTGTCCGGAATTTCAAGACTGTTAATAGAGTTAAAGTAGTTATCAAAGAGAACTATAAGAGGAGAATAAATGAAATTTAAAATAGGTGATTGGGTAAGAGTAGTTGGTCAGAAAGATATTGAAATAGTGAATAATAAAAATGTTTCTATATTTAATAATCCAAAGAAGAGCATATTCTTTAAACATTGGCAACCAAAAGAAGGTGATGTCTGCTGGTTTTATGATTCCTATATGTCACACGCTATATTAGGCAAATATGGCGATGAGTGTAATTTTTGGGATTCAGTATATTTCTTAAGAAAAGAACATTTTACTGTAGAGCCATATATACAAAATGCATTACCGAGTACACTTAGATAATTCATTAAATCAAAGAAGGAAATTAAAATGAAAGTGACAGTTATTTCAGATACACATGGTTATCACAAAGATTTAGAATTAACTGCCGGAGATGTTCTTATACATTGTGGAGATTTTTCTCATACACCTCAATCTGTATTTGCTTTTACTAAATGGTTAGGTGAACAACCATTTGAACATAAAATTCTTATTGCTGGAAATCATGACACATATGTTGAAACAGTTGGATATACTCAAATGTTTGATTATTGTAAATCTCATGGAGTAACTTATCTTCAAGATACATCTGTTATAATAAACGGAATTAAATTTTATGGAACTCCTTGGACACCCAAGTTTATGAATTGGGCATTTATGAAAGATGATGATATACTTGCTAATTATTGGGATATGATTCCAAGTGACACAGATGTTTTAATTACACACGGACCAGCATATGGAATTGCTGATGAAGTATTAAAAGTTTATAGTACAAATAACGCAAATATTGATAAACACGTTGGTTCAAAAACTTTACTCCATAAAATACAAATGTTAGATCTTAAATATCATTTATTCGGACATATTCACGAATGTTATGGAGAATATAACTTAAAATACAAAGCAATAAATGCAAGCATTTTTGATCATTATTCTGACGAATTAAAACATCCTATTTGTTTTGAAATTTAATCTTAGTTTAATATTA
>ERZ1034363.1545-NODE-1545-length-12875-cov-2.520706_pt1 | contig 12875 bp, 22 predicted proteins | sample MGYA00520616_ERZ1034363 | MGnify/ENA primary metagenome ERZ1034363 (study PRJEB33736, sample SAMEA104284506) | Azolla filiculoides | biome: Urban; feature: Water surface; material: Ditch water | place: Netherlands | collected 2015-10-28 | depth 0-0.1 m ...
CGTAATCTCCATAGTCTGTATATTTGAGAGCTAGAGGTTTTAAGCCATGTGAATCAGTTTCATCTAATACATAGTGCATAACCATTGTGTCATGCACACGATCACGGTTAAATGTTAGTGCAAGGTGATATGCCAACATTTTATAGTCAAACTTCATATTGTGGAATACCATTGTAAATGTACTGCAAATCTTTTGCAGCAATTCCACACACTCTTCGTCCATGGCATCACACAAAATGTAACGACCATGTTTTGTTTTGTAAGTTAGGGAAACGCCAAGAACATACCCATCACGTGGATATAGCCCTGTTGTCTCAGTATCAATTGCCACATAGCCCTGTAGGAACGCTTTGGCTTCTGGGGTATTATCAATACCTTTAAAGTCGCCTTCAGTTGCTGGGCGAAGTGTACCTTCCATATATTTATGGATGCGATCACAAGCGCGTTGAAAATCTGGTTTACCTTCTGGCTTAAAAGCCAACATTGCAGGATTTGAAATAGCAATGAATTTATCTGCAACTAATTGGCCAGCCATATTAGTCACCGAAGTAATTTTAGCATATTCTTTGGCAGCTTCTGCACCTACAAGAATAACGTAGTCATAAGGCTCTAGATCCACTTCTAAATCTACATCTTTTTTGAGTAGTTTAGTAATAGGGACTGAACTCATATGATAATGATCGAAATCAAAGTTAAAGTACTCTTTATACTTTGTACGATTGGGGGCCTTATCAATTAATGCAACTTTCATTTAATACTTTCTTATAGCGTATTTGGCTATTATTTGGTTATATATTCTGCAATCGAGCGAACTTCGAACACATCAAGTTCGCCTGGGTCTCTACCATCAGGTAGTTTAATAATTTCTACAATAAAGTTTTCTGCTTCAATAAGTGGTTTAAGCGCACTTGCTGCTTTTTCTCCCGCTTCATCACCGTCAAATAGTAAGTATATGTGAGTGATGCCTTGAGCTTTAAACGGAAGTAGCTTTGACTTCGTGTCATTTTGGAGGGTATTCGTACCAAACGCGCAGATAACATTTTCTAACCCCTTATCATAAAGATTTAACATATCAAACACGCCTTCGACAATTACCATAGACTGGTATCCACTAGGAAGATGTGCAGGAAATACTGGCATTTTGACACCAGTAGGATAGTTAATATATCGTGGGTTTCCATTTGAAAGAGTGTGTCTGCCAACAAATACCACTGTTTTACCAGTAATATCTTTGATTGGAAATACAATACGATCAGCAAGTTTTTCTACTACATTGGTATAAAAAGCTCCAAAATGTTTTAGTGTTTGTGGACTCACTCCACGGAATTGCTTTAGGTAAGGAGTGTGCCCGTTAGGTAACTCTAATCCTAAGTGACTTGTTTTTAGCTCATTTAATTTTTCCTTGAGTGCCGCAATCTTCATAGGTACAGGATTAGTAAAAACCCCATAATATTTAAATAAGTTTGTTTTAAAGCCACAACTAAAGCAATGAGCAACACCAGTAACTCGATCAACACGAAAACTAGGATTGGAATCCTCGTGATCTGGGTTCAAGCACTTAATAAGGTAGTCGCGGCCGGACACGCTAAATGCTAAACTGTTTTTATTAATTAGTTCTAGTACTGGATCGCTCATTTTAATTCCATGGTAAGTCAGCTGATGTGTCGTCTTGTTTTAGATCATCCGATTTTGTCTTTTTCCCAGCCTTTTTAACAGCTTCTTTAGCGGCCGGCTTGTCCACAGACTGTGGGCTAATGCGTAAGGTATCCCAATCAATCGGGCACGTAAATGCCATTTCCTTGCCGCCTCGAATCTTAGTGGTCTCAAACGAAATTGCATTCGTTTCCTTATCGTGCGCTTCCATTGTAAGCGCGATATCGGCCGCGTCCAAGATTCCTTTGGCAAAACGCGCCTCGCCTGTTGCATCGATTTGGTACGGAGATACAAGGACGATCTCGTATTTTCGCGCAAGGTTTTTGAGTTTCTTGGATATTTCAATTTGTGGTTTCCAATCGTATTGATCTGTGCCTTCTAGTACAATTTGGTTGATGTAGTCAACTACGGCAACCTTTAGCTTATCACCAAACTTTGCTTTGGCTTTGCCAATGTGCAAGTCGATCGAGCTTAGGGTCAAATCGCGATCATCAACAATAATCATTTGATTATCTACTTTAAGTAAGTGGTTTCGTACTAGATTTTCTTCAAATTTAAATCTGTCACGATGACGCATAAATTCCCCTATAGTAGAATCGGCATCTTGGAACATTCCTGCTCTAGCCTTTACTACTCGGAGAACTTCGTCATCGGTTAGTTTGTGTTGTTTTAAATTTTGTAGGTTCACATTAGCTAAAATAGCTAAATTGCGTTCCATTGTTTCTTGTGCGGTCATCTCAATAGAGAAATAAATACTACTATTACCAGACTCGTATTGATTAACGAAAATATTGCTACTAGTAATAGATTTACCAGATCCCCGTTTACCCCCAATGAGAATGAGTTCTTGACGAGCCACACCGCCAAGCACGGCATCAAAAGTGTTATTAAGCCCAAGATATACACGTTCTTTTTCCAGATCATCAGGGTGACGGAACATCATCATGTCCGCCATTGTAAATACTTTCTCACTAGTGTGAGTCTTTTCTTCTATTGTTAATGCTAAGCTTGCTAAGTTATCTTTTATTTCGTTTGAATCGTAAAGCGGTAGTTTGTCTACAAATTTGTCTAATAATTTTACCGTTTCATTTTGTGTATACTGATCGATTAACGCATCAAGCGCAACCTCAGCTGAAACGTCAGGAACCTCGGTTAAACGGAGAGTTGCTAACGTCTTCGACGCTGGACCCTCCCTTAAGGTTAATTCGAGATCGTCAAATGACGGTACAGCGCTGTATTTCTCATAATACTTATTTATAGCACCGTACAAGGAAGAGTATGCAGCGTCCAGAAATACTAATTTGAGTTTAGCCCATATATCTAGGTTTCGCTCACTTAGCAATTTATTTAAGACTACTGCGGATGTATCCAAGATTACCCTACTTTCGATTCGTTATCAATAATAACTTGGTCAATAATTTCTGTGACTTTATAGAGCACAGACTCTCTTAATTTTTTAATATCTTGTTGATAAGCAGTATCTTTGTCGTATAGTAGACTCAACTGCTCATGCGTAATTAGTTGTTGTAACCCAAAATAGATGTGATCGTATGCCATCGTTGATTCGGGCATAATTTCTATTTGTGCGGTTTTGCCGTAGTTGTGAACGGCTTGTTTGACAACTTCTTCTATTGTAAAAGAGTCGTTGTCGTGGTATGTAATTGTAACCTTCATCTTCGACTCGCTAAAGTAAAAAAGGTCGGGAGCTTTTTGAGAACTCCCGACCAATCGTTTATAAAACCAGATTAAGCAGCAGCTTTGGCTTCTGCTTTAGCTTTCTTAGCAGCACCATCATAGTCAGCAACTTTGATGCCACGACGTGTCAACAATGTACGAAGACCACGTTCTGTTTTGTCAACAGCTTTAGCAATGTCAGCAACAGTCATAGAGCTGATCTTGTCGCCCAAGGCGGTCACAGGATCAACTGTCTCTTTGGCATGAGAAACACGCTGTGCGGGAATCTTAGCAATTTGACCTTTGCGTGTCAAGCTCAAAGCCTTACCACGGACAGATGCAACTGTCTTGTTCAGGGCAGTAGCAATATCTTCGATGAAGCTACCTGCATCAGCCATAGCGATGAACTTAGACTCTTCGGCTTCGGTATATGTACGAGCCACTTCAACTTTTTCAGCTGGCTTGACAGAGCCTGTCAATTCCAGTGCCAAGAGTTTACCTTGGATTTGTTTTGCAGAGAAGCTACCACCAGCAAATGCTTCGGCGATTTCTTTGTATGTAAGGCTACCAGCGTTGTTAACAACGAAGTCTGCCAAGTCTGCGCTTTGCTCAGGTGTAAATGCGCTAGTTTTTTCTTTAGCCATTGAAGCAACATCATAGTCGAGTTGACGCAATTTTGAGGCTACAGAGCGAGTTGTAAAACCCAAAGCTTGAGCAGCGTGCTCAACAGTGTCAACGCTAACAGGGGATTGGTTGCCGACCATACCAGTCAATTGGGCAACAGCTTCGTCAGACCATTTTTTAGCTTTTTCAGTCATTTTTATTTTCTTTCAAGAAAGTATTTAAGTTTGTGATAATTGTAATACCGAGAGACTCGGCTTTTTTGCGTTTTGAACTACCTTTATCTTCTTCATCAACTAAATAATTTGTAGCTTTCGTTACAGATTCTACTGGTGTGTAGCCTGCCTCTTCTAATAATTTGTAGGCTTCTGATTTAGTTTTGTAAGAGGATAATTTTCCTGTGATACAAACAGTTTTTTGATTAGTATTTGTATTGGAATTCTTTTGAGATTTAAACGAGAAAGGCAAAAACTCTCTCATCTCTTGGAAATCAGTCTCAAGCCAAGCAACTAAGTTTTGTGTAACTTTGTCGCCAAGTCCAGCTTGCTTGCAAGTATCGTAACTGATCTCGTCTACAGATGTAACTACTTCACACAATTTCTTACTTGCGGTCGAACCTACTAATGGAATAGAAAAACTTGCGATAACTGTGGCTAGGTCGGCAGATTTACTGCGTTCAATTTCGTCTAACAGTTTTAGTGCTACTTTTTCACTTCCAAGAGATTCAACAACTTGTTCTGAATCAAGATAAAACAGTTCAGTAATATCTGACAAGCCAAGTTTTTCAACTGTGCGAGAACCCATACCTTTAATGCCAAGAGTCTTACAGAAATGTTCGACTTTTTTATTTAACTGAGCACCGCAAGCCGTGTTTCTACAAAAGAGCTGATCGTTGACCAGTTCTAGAGGATAATTACAGCAGGGGCATTCGGTTGGTATTTCGATTCTCATAGTTTATTTATCAATTTAAGTATCTATTATACTAGATTAAGTCGCCTAAGACAAGTGAAAATTTCTCTTGCCCTTGGCTAAAAATTTTATGCATCTACTTTGTGAAGTATGCAAGGGATAATTTCACCTGATCTAATTATGGCTACGGTGTCTCCGATTTGGAGATCCAGCATTTCAATAAAACCAGGGTTATTAAGAGTAGCCCGACTGACGAGGGCATCGCCAATATAAACAGGCTCAAGAATAGCAACTGGAGTGACTTTACCACTTTTGCCAACTTGCCATTCAACATCAAGGAGTTTAGTTTCAACATGAGCTGCTCGCTCTTTCTTTGCATAAGCACCACGTGGATGCTTGGCTGTGTATCCCATATCTTCGAATAGTTGTGTATCGTTTACACGAAATACTACACCATCGCAGGGATAGATTTTATCTAAGTCAGGTTCGCTGATTACATTGAAACCATACTTCTTAAGCATATCTAGTTCTGCACGATAAGTTGTATTAACTGCAGGTTGAGCACCATATGCAAAGAAACTTAATGCACGAGTACTAAACTCACTACTATCTTTTAGATTCAATGAACCTGCTGCATAGTTACGAGAATTCTCTATATGGTTTGGAGCAACAATCTCGCCAGTAACTTGATATACACCAGTAGGCGGAATTATATGTGGAACTAAACCAGTGTGGCTAAGAATCTTATCAGTAATGATTTGACCTTCAACACCATCACCACGAGTCAATGCCCGTACAAGGTTGCCATCCACATACAGTAAGCTAATAGCAGCACCATCGAGCTTGGCAGTAGTAACAACATCACTAATGCCCTCCAAAGGACGTTTCTGATCTTCATCTTCATAGTACTTTTGCAGTGAATACATTTGATAAACATGACGCTCTACATTGCCGTGCTGCTTAGCACCAACAGCATTATAGCCGATGGACTCTGCAAGTCGGTCAAACTGGTCATCACTAATAATCGGAGCGCCACTATAATATGCTCTAGAGGCTAGATTTAAATATTGTTCTAATTTGTTCATAAGATATATTATAGCAGTTTAAGGTTGACGGATCAAGTATAAATTTAGAAATGCCAACCAAAGGCGGCATAAACAGCAAAACGACCAGCCTTTTTATATTCTTCAGGCTCTGCATCCCAATAAGAATTTTTACTAAAGTTGATTTCCCAGTCTCTGGAAAACTGCCAATGATATTTACCAAATCTAATATTAAACCATAAATTACTCATATTATACCTTAAACATAGAATCTAGGACTTGGCGAATTAATTCCGAAGCTGTATCATACTCACCTTGTGCAATAGCTAGGTCAGCGTCTAGTAATGGTTGACGAAATTCACCAAAAATACTGTTTGCTAATGGCATATATACTTTATGTGCTAGTACTTGCTCCCAGCCATATGCTGCTTTCATACTATCTGTTACCATAAGTTGAGAGCCAAGGCGTGCTTCTACTCTATACATAGTAGCTATGTCAGGGTAATAGGATTCTTGCACACTATGATGCACATCAACCAATGATAATGGTTTTTGCACAAATTTTCTTTGCTCTGTGGAGGTTACTTTAATATAGTCAAGTAGCTTGCTCATTTTCATCCTTTAAGATTTGGCTAGCGTAGTGGCGAATAATGTCATCGCCTTCGGCTTTGGCACAAATGTCCAGCAATCCGTCTAGTAGACCATAGATGTTTTCCATGGAAGCAGGGATACTAATACCTTCGCGCGATGCTTGCCACTCACCTTCATAGGTAAGAAAGTATTTGCGAAGCTGGATATATTCTATGTCTCGGAACTCATTGACTACTAGCCGCACCTGGAAGCCTTTGTCCATGTTTTCTTCGATTAGTTTGTGGTAATGAATATTGTCATCCATTATATTTTAACTCCTAGTTCGCGCAAGTGTTCTAGACTAGCTAGTTCTGACGCCTCTTGATATGCTGACTGTAGCCAACGATCACTCATTAACCAAATGCGGTAAATGAATCCATACTTCTCTGTTTTCTGTTCTGCATCAATTCGGGCAATTGAATCGTAACGTGAACTATAAACTACTTCGCCGATCTTAAATCGGTCACGGATTGCGCCGTCTGGAATCATTTCTGGACTAAAGTAGCTTGATCCAGGTACTCGGATAGGTACTGAGTTACCTTCTAGTACATCTTTGATAAACTTACTACTACGATAAGTCATCTTTGAAATAGCATCTACTGTTTCGCCATTTAAGTACTCACTAATAATATAAACTTTTTCTTCCTGCGTTGCAGGTTTGCCACGCAGCTGTGACTTACGCTGCGCTGTGCGAACTTGTTTTTGTTTATAGTCATCAATAATAGTACCAAGACGAGTAGTATTATAACTCATGCCTAAAATAGCACACGCGTCTTTTTTGGTAATTGGTTTCTTACCTTCTTCAGTAGGTTCGAGCAAACGAATGACTCGTGCAATATTTGCATCAGTCATCAATTCTTCTTCTAGTGCAGGACGCTTACGTGTTGCCATTTTATTCCTTTGGGTTTAAGACGAAAAAAGGCGGCAAAATGCCGCCTTGAATTACTTCAGTACTGATAAGAAGTATACTGCAGCTTTACCTGTGAGCTTTGAAAGAATGTCTTCATCGACTTCTTTGCCTGCTGCTTCAATAGCTGCACGAAGTTCAGCAATGCTGGACTCTTTAGACACACGTTTTGTGCCTTCACCACTAGGTGCTTTAGTTTTTGTAGTAGAAGCACCTGCTTCTTTTTTCACATATACACCAGCTTGCACCAGTACCATGCGAACGCCATTAGGCGACATTTCAATTTCTTCTGCAATATCTTTGATGATTTCAGTAGAGGACTCAGGAGTTGGTCCTGCACCTTCGTACATCTCAATTACTTTTGTTTTGAGTTCTTCTGTCCAAGTTGCCATTATTTGCTTTCTTTAATGTATGTTTTTTTGTGTTGTTAAATTACCTGATTTTACCAAATCATTTTCTATCAATGCATTATAAGCTGCCTCATAAGCACAAACTAAACTGTATAAGTTGTCTGTGGGGATCAGACTATTTGGTAGCCCATCAGGAGGAGTTCGTGTTGTAATACACATTTCCTCAATCTTAGCACGAATTTGTATACTTATTTTAACTGCATCGGCTAATATCTCACTATCCCATGTTTTGAATTTAGACATAGTCTGTGGTTACATCAGACATATTCTCAGGATTAAACTTACGATAGTTGTGACGCAGATCATACTGTGCAAGCTTTTCCATTACTTGATTGTGATGGTCGTTTTTCATTGCACCGAACTCACGGCAAAAATCCGCAAAATCACTTTCGCTCAAGCTGGTAACATCAATGGCTTCAACAAATTTGGTTGGGCCGAACAATGGAATTGCAGCACGCTTTGAAACTGTGCCATCTGCTTTTGTATATGTGAATTCTAGGAAATTCATAGTATTGTCTTTCTTTCGTAAATTAAGTATATATTATACCGCTTTTGCAGTTTAGGGTCAAATGTAAATTTTTAAGTTTGACTTTCCATTACCGACTTCTCAAGACCAATTTCAAAACGCTCAGCAAAACTTGGTATAAAAATAGGCAGCACAGCAAATGGAGCAGTAATTGACGTTACTATAGTATAGATACAATAGCTCAACCAAGTACTTTCTGTAAAACTATTTTCTACGCCAATGTCTTTAGCGATTGCTACTGCAGGGACTAGAAATAGTACACAACTAGAAATACCTGTGGTTAATGCAAATAAAAGATATAATTCAATTATTTCCATACTAAGTTACCTTTAGAATCGTGTGCTCGAGCACCCAAACTAAAGCTAACTTTACCTTCGATGACTTTCAATTTATCGGCATCAGGACGATAAGCAAGTGCTGCTGATTGAACTTTTGGATTACTACTAAATAAGTCAGCGCTTGCGCGACCAGTAAATTCTTTAAACAGTTTTGCAAGCCTAATGTTGCCATGTGACCAAACAGTTTTAGTGTTTGGAGTATGTCTACGATATTTAATATTTGCTAATGCGTCTTTGATTTGTTCGTTATTAGGTTGTTGCTTTAATAATCTTGTTAATTTAATTTTGCGGTTTGTAGCCCAGCGAGTGCTAGACTTGTACAAAGCAGAATACGCCTGTTTAGATTTACTTACTGATGCCATAGATTACTCCACTGTGTCGAAGTCTACTTCGTATTCATTATGCCATGCTTTAGTAACATAACCTTCAACATTAGATTCAGCACGTTCTGTCATTTCTTTAGCACGCTTAACAGCTTCACCAATTCTTTGAATTTCTTGCAATGCAGCAATCAATTCAGGAACTGCATCCATATGAATTGGCACATATCGTTTGCAACCATCAAACATACGAACTTCATCCATTCCACCAGGACCTGTTCCATGTTCTACTCCATAGTAGAATTTGCTACTGTTGCACTCAAATAAACCATCGTCGCTAAAAATGTCGTCATTAGCATCGCCAAAATAAATTTTCATTGTGTTTCCTTGTGTTAAAATTTTCTTCAGAACTTGTATTATATCAAAAGTAGTAGGATAGTTCAAGTTTATATTTTAGAAACAAAAAACCCAGCTTAGAGCTGGGTTAGTTGTTTTGGGTGTATTACTGGATCAGGTATAAACTTGCGCTTAGGATCGTTTAATAACGGATCTGGCACAAATATACGTTTCATTCCATTAAAACATAGTCGTTTTTGTTAACACCACACTCAGGGCAGTTGACTTCATCTGGTAAGCTGAGCCAGTCTGCTTCTGATAATTGGTGTCCGCATACTACACATACATAAATTCGTTCAGGCATTATAAGCTCTCCAATTTTTGTTGATATGCTTCTGCATGGCGTTTTTCAACTCCTGCAAGTGCGGCAAAACGCTTCTCTGCTAGTGCTAGAACTCGTTTGAACTCTTGTGCGTGTTCATTAGACTCACGACCTTGTTCGCTGAACTCTTTTACAGCCTCGATATTTTTCTCGGCTTTAGCCTGACGCTCAAACTGAGGGTACATTGTAGTAAACTCATATGTTTCGCCTTCGATAGCAAGTTCCAAACACTTGCGTGTATCAGGCTTGCCAATCAGCAGCTCTAAGTGTCCCCAAGCGTGTAAGATTTCTTGGTTAGCAGTATGCTCGAAGTGCTGTGCAACTTCTTCAAAGCCTTCTGCTCGTGCCAGTTTAGCAAAGTAGCGATATTTAATATGTGCCATTGACTCACCAGCCAAGGCACTTTCTAAGTTTTCTAATGTAATTGACATAATTATACTGGAGTATATTCAATGCCTGTGGTTGCTAAGCCAACTAAACCAATAGTTGTTTCAAAAGAAGCCAGCTCACTAGCCATTACCAATACATCTGCCTGAGTATAGCCATTATCGGCCATCCAAGTTGTATAGCTAGTTACTTGTGTTAATGTAGCATCAGTGCCAAATACGTTTTTGTAAACGTGCTTGATGAATGTTTCATCGCTAACACCGCCTGCATCAGTTTTGTAAACGTCTGTAGCTAACAAAGCTGTAGCCAACTGTTTATTAGTCCATCCTGCATCTGCAAAGTAAATGCCGATGCCTTGATATGCTTTGGTAACATCTGCTGTACCAAGTGCGGCTGCTAGTAATGCATAAACATCACCTGCACGACCTGTAGCATCATAAGCAATTGCTTTATCACTAAATACAACTCGCTCGTGGTCGGCAAGTTTAAATTCAAAATTGCTAACTAAGCCGCTAGACAATTTTACTTCGACAGCAGTTTTAGTAATTGTATACTCTGTACTAGCTCCACCAACTGTGTAAGTATCTACACCTGTTGTGCCAGTAACATCTACTTGAATATCCATTGTACCATCGCCAACGCGGCCTGTACCGACCACACCAAATGTGGCAATTTTACCAGCAGCACCAACTGTGCCTACAGTAACGATCAAGTTATTAGCAACTGTACCGCCTAAAGCAGTACCTGCAAGAGTAATAGTGTCGCCAGCAACATATCCTGTACCTGCACTAGCGGCTAGGCTATCTAGTACTACGGAGTATACCCCGTTAGTTTTTGTAACATCAAAAGCAGCACCATCACCAGTACCTCCAGTAATACCTGTAACATTTTGATACGTTGTATTTACTGGCTTGTCTTTGATTGTAATTGTTGTTGTCATAATTTCCTTATGTGTGTTGTGTTGGTGCGCTCGACTGGACTCGAACCAGTAACCAACGGATTATGAGTCCGCTGCTCTAACCATTGAGCTACAAGCGCGACTCGTGAGTGGAGCGGGATATCAGGCTCGAACTGATCTCTCTAGTTTGGAAGACTAGGGCACAACCCCTATACCAATCCCGCTTAAATTTCCATATTTACTTTTTGTACTTGTACGAACCCATGCGTATCTATTACCCACACTAATATATCTGTTTTATTAGGTGTTGAGTAATCAAAAAGGGACATCTTCGTCTTTCCAAGGAGCAATCTCGTTTTGATAATATTCTTCAGCTTCTTTAAAACCTGCACGAGATAGTAAGTCAGTCATAACAGGCGTAGTAAAGTTTACAAAGCCTTGTTTGTTTAGCCAAATAAGGTACTCAAAATCATCAGCAATAATATCACATATTCGACAACCAGCAAATTTGCCCATTGTGAGTTTATCTAACATATCTAGTTTGTTTGATTTTAAACTACCAAATGTTTTAGCCATTTTCTTTCTCGACTTCAATTTCTTCTAAAGCAGCAATTTTAGCTAGAACAAGATCAATTCTAGCTAATACTTGTTCTGATGTAAGCCAAATGTCTTTGTTGTCCAACATTGACTTGATTTCTTCAGGTGTTAAGAAGTCGTGATAGACTTCACGCAAGAAGTTTTCTGACCAAGCACGTTCAAACTGAAGCTGGTCAAACATTTCGCCACCTTTGCCAAATACACCCGCACTATAGTTGTGAAACATAAACAGTGAGTGTGGAGTTACTTCAAACTCGTCTCCGTGTAAGAAGATCATTGTTGCAGCACTCATACAAGCGCCTTCAACTGAAGTAATTACGTGAGCATCGGTTTCGCTTAGCACACGCAAAAATTGCAGAGCCGTATATAAATCGCCTCCGCAACTATTAATATAAATTTTAACTGTGTCAGTACTGCGAGCATTACGAATAGTATCAAACCAATCAGAATACTCACTAGCATCTTCAATTTCGCCTGACAAATAAAACTCGTATACGCTTCCCGTATTCTTTGTAAAATATGCTTTACCTAGTGTGATTTTTGTTTCGTCTGTCATTTGTGCTTTCTGTAGTTTAGGGTCAGTATTCTGTTACGAGGAACTGACCAATACCCTAAGCAGTGTTTAGGCTGCTAATGCGAACTGTGAGTCGTTTGCGTTTACTTTGTTGTGCTTCTACGGCTAGGAACTCCCAACCCTACGGCTTCTGCTTTGCCGAGTTGTCCACTTGTTTACTCTTTGCCCTGTCGAATCTAGGTCAGGCCCATCAATAAAGTAGTCCATAAACAACGCACCACACTTCAAGACCTACTTTATAAGCAATATATGCTCCTAGCAAGTATCCTGTTAATTTTAATGTTTGTGCAATATTCATAATCATCCTTATTGGTGGACCTGGCGGGATTCGCACCCGCGTCCAGAACCTGTTTCTGTCTGCTTCTTACAACCATACTAAAATACACATAATATACTTTAGTATGGTGCCCAATGTCGGATTCGAACTGACGACCTACCGCTTACAAGGCGGTTGCTCTACCCCTGAGCTAATCGGGCTATGGCAGGGGATGATAGGATCGAACTACCGAGTGTCGGAATCAAAATCCGATGCCTTACCGCTTGGCGAATCCCCTAATACTGGCTCCAAAGGCAGGGATCGAACCTACGACCAATTGATTAACAGTCAACTGCACTACCGCTGTGCTACTTTGGAATTTGCTGGTTACTTTATCCAGCGCTAACTAACGTG
>ERZ1034363.1547-NODE-1547-length-12868-cov-2.530764_pt1 | contig 12868 bp, 12 predicted proteins | sample MGYA00520616_ERZ1034363 | MGnify/ENA primary metagenome ERZ1034363 (study PRJEB33736, sample SAMEA104284506) | Azolla filiculoides | biome: Urban; feature: Water surface; material: Ditch water | place: Netherlands | collected 2015-10-28 | depth 0-0.1 m ...
ATAGCTGCATTTCGTAGTATCGCGTCGAAATAGTCATAACCTTTACCATATTGCGACGGATTTTGAAAGACAGCAGGGACAGCAAGTCCTAAATCTTCGTAAGATTCTTTTTTAAACTGTGCAAATTGTTCTGCATTCATCAACTTAGGGCGTCCTTCCATAGGCACAGTTTGAGATCCTGTGTAAATGTTGAAACTTGTTGTTGTTGTGTTTTTTCTAGCTTGCTTAGTAGTAATCAAAACTACTCCATTCGTTCCACGAGCACCATAAATAGCGGCAGAAGAAGCATCTTTTAATATTTGTATCGATTCAATATCATTAGGGTTCAATGAAATCAACGGGTTAATTGGTGCTGAAGTTGTACTTTCATCATCATTAATTAAAGGCATTCCGTCAATTACATATAAAGGTTCTTGTGAAGACGAACTACTAGAAATACCTCTAATTCTCATTTTTACTCCACCTTCAACTTTACCATTTATTTGTGTAATTTGAACACCGGCGGCTTTACCGGTAAGCGCACCTTGTAAATTGGCAACTGGAATTTGATTGATTTGATCGGCTGATATTGTAGCCATATTATCAGTCACTTTTCGTTTAGATTGTTTACCAAAACCAATCACAACAACTTCTTTCAACTCTGCTGAGTCTTCTTTTAAAGTTACATTAATGGTAGTTTTTCCAGCAACATTTATTTCCTGAGACTTAAGTCCCAAATAACTAAATATTAAAACTGCATTTGAGCCAACGTTTTCGATAGTGAATTTACCATCCATATCAGTTTGCGCTGCTTTAGTTGTTCCTTTAATTAAAACACTTGCACCTGGAAGTGGACCGCTAGAATCCGATACTTTCCCTGACACATCTTGCGAATAGGTCAAACTGGTACATAGCATTGTTAAAAACACCATAAAGCCTTTAAGTAGACTATTTTTCATACGTAATAAATAAGTTGGTTAATATTATTCGTTAATTAGTTAAAATCTTAACAAATCTAACCAAAAAATTTAAAAACCATGAATAAATTGCAAAAAAATGACCCCAAAGGAGTAATTTTATTTCTAATATGTTAATTATTTGTTAATAAAAAACATTTTTTTTAGGAAAAATAGGCTTAATTTATACTTGATTCAGAATTCATATTGAAAAACACAAATGAAGAGTCTAAAAATGGGAAGAGGCACAAAACATGGAAAAGAATATAGTTAAAACACTGACTATTAATTAGTTTTATATAATCCTGATTTTATCTCATGTTAAAAAAACTAAATCAGCTTACCGCTATTAACAAACAATTAACAGTCAGTATTTTACGGTTTAACACTGCTTTTTGAAACATATTGTAAAAGTATCCTGTCAAAACTTGCTTCACCAGTAACAAATCTGCTTTTTATAGGTAAATAATACAATTGTTCGGAAAGCACAGTGTCTTGTAATCGAACATAATCTTTCTCAGTTGTAATGATGATACGATTTTTGGCCTTATTTTTAATATCCAAAAGATCTTTATCTGTAAAATGATGGTGATCCGGAAAAGTCAAACAATCCTGCTCAGTAGCATCCGATTTTAAATAATCGAAAAAAGGTTTGGGCTTGGCAATCCCTGCTAAGAGTATGGAATTAATTCCCTTTAATTCTGCAACCGACAGCTTTTTATTTGCGGAATAAACAAAATCATCATATACTATATAGGTAAAGAATAATTCCTGATTAGAAGTTACTTTCAGCTTTTCTCTGATGTTATTTTGTTCGTCTGGCGAAAGATTCGAAGGACATTTAGTGACGAGAACCACATCTGCTCGTTTTGCACCAGCACGATTCTCTCGCAAATTTCCTGTAGGCAACACAAAATCATCCGAATATAAATCACCATAAGAAGTCAGTAAAATATAAAAACCCGCTTTTACTTTCCGGTGCTGAAAAGCATCGTCCAACAAAATAACTTCTGGTGTATTGGATTGAGAAAGTAGTTGTTCGATTCCGTTTTTTCTATTGGCATCAACAGCAACTTGAATGGTTGGGAATTTTTGAAAAAACTGAAACGGTTCATCACCAAGAATGGCTGCATTTGTAGTATCATCCGCCAAAATAAACCCTTCTGATTGTCTTTTGTATCCGCGACTCAATGTGGCAACTTTATATTGATCTGAAAGCAACCGAATCAAATACTCAATCTGAGGTGTTTTTCCGGTTCCGCCAACGCTCAGGTTTCCTACAGCAATAACAGGCAAATCAAAAGAATACGATTTAAGAATGCCTTGGTCGTAAAGAAAATTCCGAATGCTCGTTATCAGGCCATATAAAATGGCAAACGGAAACAGCAATTTTCGCAGTAAATTCATTTTACGAAGATAAAATTTTAGCTATGAATTACACGAATTAGCACCAATTAATTTATAGTAAAATAATTAATCTATATCTTTGAATATAATTTAAAAATTCAATTTTTACTTTTTTACTTCGTGAAAATTGGTGCAATCCATGTCTAATCTATGAAAATCAAAGAAATAATTTCCGTACTCGAAGAAATGGCGCCACTCGCCTATGCCGAAGATTTTGATAACGTAGGATTATTGGTTGGCGATCAAGAAACGGAAGCAACTGGCGTTTTGGTGTGCCATGATGCTTTAGAAAACGTGATAGAAGAAGCAATTACAAAAAAATGCAATTTGGTGGTTTGCTTTCATCCCATATTATTTTCCGGATTGAAAAAAATTACAGGAAAAAACTATGTGGAACGCGCCGTTATTAAAGCCATCAAAAATGACATTGCCATTTATGCAGTTCACACCGCTTTAGACAACCATCAGGAAGGGGTAAATAAAATATTTTGTGACGCTTTAGGATTGATAAATACTAAAGTCTTGATTCCGAAGCATAATTTTATTCGAAAATTAGTGACCTATACTATTCCTGAAAATGCCGAAGAAGTTCGAAACGCATTATTTGATGCCGGAGCCGGAACAATTGGAAATTATGAAAATTGCAGTTTTAACTCCAAAGGAATCGGAACCTACATGGGCAACGAACACAGTAATCCTCAAATTGGAGAACGATTCGAATTTGTACAAGGTGACGAAATCAAAATCGAAGTCACTTTCGAAAAACATTTGGAAAACAAAATCCTAAAAGCGCTGTTTAAAAGTCATGCCTACGAAGAAGTGGCTTATGAAATTTACGAATTGCAAAACCAACACCAAAACATTGGTTTAGGAATGATTGGAGAATTAGAAACTCCTATGGAAGCAGAAGCGTTTCTGCATTTTGCAAAAGAAAAAATGCAATGCGGTGGGATTCGACATTCTGACTTTACAGGAAAAAAAATAAAAAAAGTAGCAGTTCTTGGCGGAGCAGGAAGTTTTGCCATAAAAAATGCAATTCAAGCTGGAGCGGATGCTTTTTTGACCGCCGATTTGAAATATCATCAATATTATGAAGCCGAAAATCAATTGCTTTTGGCCGATATTGGACATTTTGAAAGCGAACGCTATACAAAAAATTATATTGTTGACTTTCTTAGAAAAAAAATCCTTAATTTTGCCATCATTTTTTCAGAAGAAAATACAAATCCAGTTAAGTACTTATAAAATATGGCGACTAAAAAAGAATTAAGTGTCGAGGACAAGTTAAGAGCAATTTACGATTTACAATTAATTGACTCTAGAATTGACGAAATCAGAAACGTAAGAGGGGAACTTCCTCTTGAAGTAGAAGATTTAGAAGATGAAGTTGCTGGCTTAAGCACCCGTTCAGAAAAGTTGAAAAGTGATCTCGAAGTAATCGAAGACCTGATCAAGGTAAAGAAAAATGCAATTGATGAGCACAAAGAGGCAATCAAAAAATACACCAAACAACAAGAAAGCGTTCGTAACAATAGAGAATTTAACTCATTGACCAAAGAAGTTGAATTTCAGGAATTGGAAATCCAATTGTCTGAAAAACAAATCAAGGAAATGAAAGCTTCTATCGAACACAAGAAAGAAGTGATTGCTAATTCTAAAGAAAAATTAGAAGCAAAATCAAATCACTTGAAACATAAAAAATCAGAATTAGATGCTATCATGGCAGAAACTCAGAAAGAAGAATTATACTTATCTGAAAAATCTGCAGAGTATGAAGCGCTAATCGAAGAAAGATTATTAGCTGCTTACAAAAGAATCAGAAGCAGTGTTCGTAACGGATTAGCAGTTGTTTCTATCGAAAGAGGTGCATCGGCAGGTTCATTCTTTACGATTCCACCACAAACACAAGTAGAGATAGCTTCCAGAAAGAAAATCATCACCGATGAACATTCAGGAAGAATATTAGTCGACAGCTCACTCGCTGACGAAGAAAAAGAGAAAATGGAAAAGTTGTTTTCTAAATTTTAAGTACATTTAAGTCCCGATACACATCGGGACTTTTTTATTATGAAAAAAACACTCTTTTTTTTGTTCACCAAATCCATCGGAATCTACCTCAACATCCTCAGTTTGATATGGCCCGAAAAAGCATTGCAACTGGCATATGCCCTTTTTAGTGAACCAAGAGAAGGCCGGTTATTCAAAAATAAGCTTCCCAATATTCTGAAAGAAGCACAAACAAACACCTTTCAACACGACAACCATTTTTTTCAAACCTATACTTGGAAAGGAAATGAAACCATTATTTTATTGGTGCATGGCTGGGAAAGCAATGCATCCCGCTGGGAAAATTTACTCCCCCATCTGAAAAAATCAGGAAGTACCATTATTGCCATTGACGGACCGGCACACGGATTGTCCAGCGGCAAAGAATTCAGTATTCCACAATATGCGGCATTCATTAATATAGCCGTCGAAAATTTCAAACCGCAATACCTTATCGGACATTCCATTGGTGGAAAAACCTGTTTATACTACCAGTCTGTTTATCAAAGCACGTTAATTCAAAAAATGGTGATTCTGGGAGCTCCAAGTGACTTCAATATCATTCTCAACAACTATATTGTGATGTTAAGTTTGAATCAAAAAATAGCAATCCGATTAAAAAACTATTACTTAGAGCATCACAAACTGAATATTGATCATTTTACCGGAAAACTATTTGCCTCAAAAATCAATACCAAAGGATTAATCGCTCACGACATCGACGACACCGTAGTAGCATTTACCGAAGGAAAAAAAATTGCTTCTGCTTGGAAAAATGCAACTTTAATTGAAACCAAAGGATTGGGACACAGTATGCATGATGATGATTTGTATCAAAAAATCGCTCATTTTTTATTTGAAATAGAATAACTAAAATAAGACATCTCTAAAATCTTTTGGTGTACTTTCAATTTTTCAAATAAAAAAATAATCCCATAAACGATTAAACAATTTAGTACTACTTTTGCACTATGGAAGAAAATTTAAAACGCCTCAATAAATTCATCGGTGAAACCGGGTATTGCTCCCGTCGTGAAGCCGATAAAATCATTGAAGAAGGACGTGTAACCATCAACGGAGTCGTTCCGGAATTAGGAACTAAAGTGTCACCCGATGACGAAGTACGCATTGATGGCAAACTGATCCGGGAGAAAAATGAAAAACCGGTTTACCTTGCGTTCTACAAACCGGTAGGAATAGAATGTACGACGAACTTAGACGTTCGCAACAATATTGTAGATTACATCAATTATCCCAAACGTATTTTCCCGATTGGTCGATTGGACAAAGCCAGCGAAGGCTTGATTTTTATGACTAATGACGGCGACATCGTCAATAAAATATTACGCGCCCGAAACAATCACGAAAAAGAATATACGGTAACGGTAAACAAACCCATAACGGATCGTTTTATAGAAAGAATGGGAAATGGAGTTCCCATTTTAGACACGGTTACCCGAAAATGTAAAGTAGAACAAATGAGTAAATACACATTCAAAATTATCTTGACGCAAGGTTTAAACCGTCAAATTCGTAGAATGTGTGAGTATTTAGGCTCTGAAGTAACAGCCTTAAAGCGCATCCGAATTATCAATATTTCACTTGATGTTCCCGTAGGTCGCTACCGTGATTTAACCGATGCTGAAATCAAAGAATTAAACGAATTGATAGAACCTTCAAGCAAAACCGAAGAAGCCAGTTTACCCAAAACGGAAGCGCCAAAAAGAAGAACGGAATTCATCAAAAGAGATGATCCCAGGTTTAAGAAAAGAGGCGATTATTAAACATAAAAAAAATCCCATCTGCTGCGACAGATGGGATTTTTTTATTTATTAGTATCTAAAAATTCAAAATAGAGCGATTTTGACAAAATTGTTTCATTTTGAACACGCGCTACATAACCTTCTTTATGATGGTCTTTATCTTCCACTTCTTCCGGATGGAGTTTAAAATAATCATAATACGCTTTATGATTAAAATTCAAACTGCTCAGAAAACGTTGTTCAACACCTTTGTTTACTGAAATATTATAATGTGTAATGAGATTTCCCCAGTTGACAAAACTGCAGAGTAAGATTGTTCCGTAGCAATACCAAATCATTTGATTGAAAAGAAAAGCATTTGTTTTTTGCTTGGTGATTTTTACAAAAGAAATAACCAATCCAATTATTGCCAGAATCAAGAAAGCATAAACACCCAATCTTTTATAAGTCAATCCGAAAAACGAAACGTATTCTGAGTTCTTAATGATGGTACATAGTATTAAAATTCCGTTTAAAAGAATCCAAATCTTAGCTAATTTTTTAAGATTCATTGCTTTTTCATCAAAATTAAACCCTCCTTTAAAATAGAATAAAATAACACCAACTGCCATTATGGTCGAAAAAATAACGGCATTTACTCTTTCGTGTGTATCAGAACTTAAGTTAGATTTTTGGACCACTTCAAAAAACTGTTCGTAATTATAAGTTGCAATGAAAACCAAAAGAAGCACATTTAAAAGAAACAACGTAATCTCGCCACTTCTTCTTTCAAAATCAACACCCAAAAACGAAAATGAATTTTGATTTTGCGTTTTGGCTTCTTCCTTAAAATCATTATCCAGTAAATCATTTTTTTCATAACAAACTTCAGGAATCCAATAATTCCAGAAATTGAACGAAATAAAAAATCCTAAAGCGGTAAGTACAAATGCTTGCCACGCATCAATATCTAAATAATAATCAGTAAATAAAGACGAAAAATGATCGCTTCCAAAAGAATATACGATTAAAAACAACCCAAGAAACAGGACTGGAATAACAAAATAAGCAATCAGTTTTTTAGCAAAGCTGTTATTGAGTTTTCGCTTAGGAAGATATTGACTGAACATAAATATGCGAACTAATGAAGCGATTCCGTTGATAATAATCAAAGGAAATGCCTGCAATAATTTAAGTTTGGGTTCCTGGGTTTTGAATTGTAAAAAGATAATCGACAAAGCCATGGCAAAAAACGATGGAAAATCACCATACCAGGCAAACGCAAAACAAGACAAAACCGATGTAACCACTAAAATCAGATGCAACCTACTGGTAAATTTTTCTTGAAAGAAATAACATATTAAGGCGGTTTGCATCATCCCGAAAATGGCCCAATTAAGACCTAAATCTTCATCATAAAAAAGCAGTGTAAAAACCAAACTGCTGGCTAAAATAAAATGTAGTTTTTTCATATTTGTTGAATTTTATTATTGGTATTTGTTATACAGTTTTTTTTTATTAGTAGTAATTTCATGTGTAAAATTTAAAAGTACTTTGCGTTTCAAAGCATATAATTAAAAAAAAGCTTATTTAGATTGTATTAATTTTTCAAGACTATTCAAGTGAGAAACAAAAGCAGTTCTGCCCATATTGGTAACGCGATAGGAAGTTTTTGGCTTTTTCCCTACGAACTCTTTCTTGACTTCTATATATCCCGATTTTTCTAATGCCGAAGAATGACTTGCTAAATTACCATCAGTGATATGTAATAAAGATTTCATTTCGGTAAAATCAATCCAGTCGTTTACCATCAGAACAGACATAATGCCTAATCTGACCCGACTTTCGAAATCTTTATTTAATGCATCAATGATTCCCATTTCTATTTGTATTTTTTGAACACAATTATTCCGTACAAGATGTGCAAAACTCCAAATCCTATTGCCCAAAAAACAAGTCCAAAACCAAGATAAAAAAGGGAAATACACCCTAAAATAATTTCACAGGCACCCAAATATCTAATATCCGAAAAAGAATATTTCCCTGCATTAATAAGTGCTAATCCGTAAAACAATAATGTAACTGGAGCAATCAAAGCAAATAACTGATGGTATAAAAGTGCCATACAAAATACACCTCCAACCAGTAAAGGAATCGCTAGATTCAGCAACATTTTTTTAGTGGTATTAGTCCAAACCGGCAAATCAAACTTTTTACTTTTTCTCAAAGTAAAAAAGATACCGGACCCTAATGCTAGGACCAAAATTACCAATGCAATAAAAACTAATTCGATTATTAAATCGGAACTATATGTCTTTTGCCTACCATCAAAATATTCAATACCATTATTTTCAAACAATTGATAGGCATAAATGGATCCGGCTAATGCAAATAGTCCGGCAAAGACTCCCGAAAGGCCGCTTAACGAAATAAATCTGGAAGAGCGCTCCATCATGGAACGAATATGCGATAAATCTTCCTGCAGTTTTTGACTCATAAATAAAGTACTTTGAGATACAAAGTTATTTAATATTTTCTGATTTCAAAACAGAAACCAATTTAATTTTAATAAATTCTATAAAATAAACCACTATGAACCTTAATAGGATTTGGCAGACTAAATGCCGAGTGGTTAATTATGGAGTATCAAAACCATCTTTTTCTTTTGAATAAAAATACCCCAAAAGCTGACAGTATAACCGATATTAAAATAATAATCCATATTCCATAACGATTATCTTCTAAATCATTGGGAACATTCATCCCGTACAAACTGGCAATCAATGTGGGAATCATCAAAATGATCGAGATAGAAGTCATCTGTTTCATAATGTTATTCATATTATTAGAAATCACAGAAGCATAAGCATCCATGGTTCCAGTGAGGATATCGCTATAAATATTAGTCGTTTCTTGTGCTTGACGCAATTCAATTTCAACATCTTCCAACAATTCCGGATCAAAGTGTTCTTTTTGAGATTTTATGTTTCTGATGCGATGCAACAAAATATCATTCCCTTTTAAGGACGTCATAAAGAATACCAAACATTTTTCGATTTGAAGCAAAGCTTGTAATTCTTCATTCTTAATTGATTTTTCTAAATTATCTTCCGCCAATTTAATTTTTTGATTGACTTGCTTAAGGTATTTTAAATACCAAATACTGGAAGACAACAGCAATTTCAAAACCAAATCAAAATTGTCTTTAATATCAATATTTTTACGTTGGGTATAGGTAACAAAATCAGTAAGCATTTCGGTTTTATGAAAACTCAAAGTAAGACAAACGGTATCTTTAAAAACGATTCCAACAGGAATGGTATGAAAAGGCAATTTGATGTCATTACTCTTTACTGGGATTCGCATGATAATCAAGGTCCATCCATTTTCGATTTCGATACGGGGTCTTTCATCAATATCCTCAATATCATTGTAAAATGCTTCAGGGATTTGAAGTGTTTCGAGTACGTACTCTTTTTCTGTTGCTGTTGGACATTCAATATTAATCCAGCAGTTGGGAGTCCATTCGTTGGTTTCGAATAATCCGCTATTGTTTTTGTAAAAAGCTCTCATTTCAAAATTCTATAAGTTGGTTCATAGCCTTTTGAAATACATTCAAAAGCTACATTAATACATTATTTCCGAATAATAATCGTCCATTTTAAAGGCCTGTTTTTAAAGTGTTGCAAAAGTATCCTTTATATTTTAAAACCGTACCAATTGCATTGCTTTTTAAGTAGTTTTTAAGACAAAAAAACCCTAAACACAAGTTTAGGGCTTTAATAAAGTATTTTGGGTTACGAATTGCTTCTCATTTTTCTGGCCAAAAGCGTATTTTGTAACAACATTGCTATAGTCATGGGGCCTACTCCACCCGGAACCGGAGTGATAAAAGAGGACTTTTTGCTGACTTCATCAAAATCAACGTCACCAGTAATCACATATCCTTTTGCGTGAGAAGCATCTTCCACTCGGGTAATACCCACATCAATGATAACAACTCCATCTTTTACCATATCTGCTTTAAGATAATTAGGCACACCAAGAGCGGTAATGATAATATCTGCATTTTTGGTAAACTCTTCAATATTTTTGGTTCTGCTGTGAGTCAATGTTACTGTTGAATCTCCTGGATATCCTTTGCGGCTTAACAAAATACTCATGGGTCTTCCCACAATATGGCTACGACCAATAACTACGGTATGTTTTCCTGCGGTTTCCACTTTATAACGTTCCAACAATGCCATTTTTCCAAAATTAGTAGGATGAAAACCATCTACATCTTTGTCAGGATCAATAGCCATTAAAATTTTCTGTTCGTCAATATGTTTTGGCAAAGGCAATTGAACAATAAAACCATCTAAATCGTCATCTTCGTTTAACTCTTTGATTTTTTCAAGCAATGCTGCTTCCGAAATATCTTCCGGCAAACTTACTAAAGTAGATTCGAAACCAATTTGTTGACAAGATCTGACTTTGCTTCCCACATAAGTTAAACTTGCACCATTATTACCAACGATTACCGCTGCTAAATGAGGGACTTTCTCCCCATTGTTCTTCATCTTTTGTACTTCGACTGCGATTTCACTCTTAATATCTTCCGAAGTTTTTTTACCGTCTAATAATTGCATTTATAATATTGTTTGTAGTTAGTGGTTGGTTTATGTTGTCTGTTATCTGCAAACTGAATAACTGTTTTTTTATCGCATTCCTCCTGGCATTCCTTTCATGCCGCCCATCATTTTCATCAGGTTTTTACCGCCCGGACCTTGCATCATTTTCATCATCTTACTCATCTGGTCAAACTGTTTCATCAATTGATTCACCTGCTCAATTTTGGTACCCGAACCTTTTGCGATTCTGGCTTTTCTTTTCACATCAATTACAGCCGGCTTGCTTCTTTCTAATGGAGTCATTGAATGGATGATGGCTTCAATATGTTTGAATGCGTCATCTTCAATTTCAACATCTTTCATGGCTTTTGAAGCACCTGGTATCATTCCAACCAAGTCTTTCATGTTACCCATTTTTTTCACTTGCTGAATTTGAGATAAGAAATCATCAAAACCAAATTCATTTTTAGCAATTTTCTTTTGAATTTTTCGGGCTTCGTCTTCATCAAATTGCTCTTGAGCTCTTTCTACCAAAGACACAACATCACCCATACCAAGGATACGTTCTGCCATACGAACAGGATAGAACACATCAATAGCTTCCATTTTTTCGCCTGTACCAACAAATTTTATCGGTTTGTTGACTACCGTTTTAATAGAAATAGCAGCTCCACCACGAGTATCACCATCTAATTTGGTTAGAATTACACCATCAAAATTTAAAATATCATTGAAGGCTTTTGCTGTATTTACAGCATCTTGTCCCGTCATGGCATCAACAACGAATAAGGTTTCTTGCGGCTGAATCGCTTGATGCACTGCTGCAATTTCTTTCATCATTTGCTCATCAACGGCCAAACGACCGGCAGTATCGACAATCACCACATTAAAACCATTGGCTTTTGCATGCTTGATCGCGTTTTGGGCAATTTCGACCGGATTTTTATTTTCTGGTTCAGAATATACCTCAACACCTATGGAATCTCCAACAACATACAATTGCTGAATTGCCGCAGGACGATAAATATCACACGCTACCAAAAGCGGTTTTTTATTCTTTTTAGTCTGAAGATAATTGGCAAGCTTTCCCGAAAAAGTAGTTTTACCGGATCCTTGTAAACCCGACATTAAAATCACGGTTGGATTTCCGGAAAGATTGATTCCTGCTACATCGCCACCCATCAATTCCGTTAATTCATCTTTGACTAACTTCACTAATAATTGTCCGGGTTGTAACGTAGTCAATACATCTTGACCAATTGCTTTTTCTTTTACTTTGGTGGTAAAATCTTTGGCAATTTTAAAGTTAACATCGGCATCAAGTAAGGCTCTGCGGACCTCTTTTAAAGTCTCCGCTACGTTTACTTCGGTGATTTTTCCGTGTCCTTTTAATATATGGAAGGCTTTATCTAATTTTTCGCTTAAATTATCAAACATGTTTTTTTATTTTATTGAAATGCAAAGATAAACTAATTAGATAATTAGGCAATTAGATAATTAGATATTTGAAGTACCGATTTCAGTTTTATAAAAAGGCTTTTTTTATTCGAAAAAACAAAAAAACCAGCTAAAAAGCTGGTTTTAATGCAAAACTGCCTAACAATTATGCTGAGCAAAAATGTTTAGCGGCAGTTACCGCAAGCTCTAATTAGTTAGAAGCAGCAGAAGCAGCAGCAGATGCAACACCAGCCATTGCTGAAGCAGCGTCAGAAGCAGCTTCAGAAGCTACAGCAACAGCTTCGGATGCAACAGAAGCAGCAGCAGCAGCTTCGTCAGTTTTTTTGCCACAAGCAACTAAGGCAGCAGCGATAACAGCGGCTAAAGCGATTTTTTTGATCATGATGAATATCCTAATAAATAAACAAAGGTAAAACAATTTCCGGAAATTGTCAAAACACAACATAACTGTAGGCTCTGACAGAGCGAAAGCACTCGAGCTCTTTCAGCTCAGCAATGAATTGTAAGACCAAAAGAAGTTTAGTGGCTAATTTTTTAAAAAAAAAGCAAAATTTTAGATTGATAAACATTTTGCACTAGTTTTAAATTGACGAAAAGACAACAAACACTAGGATTTACCCTTGTTAGAGTTAAAAACACTAACAAATTTGTAACAAAAATCTAAGAA
>ERZ1034363.1548-NODE-1548-length-12859-cov-6.782507_pt1 | contig 12859 bp, 17 predicted proteins | sample MGYA00520616_ERZ1034363 | MGnify/ENA primary metagenome ERZ1034363 (study PRJEB33736, sample SAMEA104284506) | Azolla filiculoides | biome: Urban; feature: Water surface; material: Ditch water | place: Netherlands | collected 2015-10-28 | depth 0-0.1 m ...
TGCCCAAACAAGTCTTGACCGTATTCTATACGATAAAACCGATGCAGGTTTTGCTCAGGGTCATTTGCCTGCAAATAAGAAACTAATGTCAACATGGGCTAATAGTGTTCACTTGAATCAACATATCCTGTGTCATTTGGTGATATGTAGTTTTACACATTCGACAGCAAAAGGCGGATAAAATATATCCTACGAACGAAGGATATGCGCCTACCTAACAATCTTATGCTCACCCGCTGAGGCATTCACTCTTGCTCTCATATCATTTCCCGGCTTGAAATGTACACTGTACCGTTGCGGCACCGAAATCGTTTGACCTGTTTTGGGATTGCGTCCAAGTTTAGCCTTGTAGTGCTTGAGTGAGAATGCTCCAAATCCTCGTATTTCCACACGTCCACCACGGGCTAACTCATTGATTAGCTTATTGATGAGCAGCGTAACAGCTAAATCAACGTCAGTATGGCTCAGATGGGGTTGTTTTCTGGTCATGAATTGAACGAGTTCTGATTTAATCATAAAGGATAAGTCCATTTAAGTTAGAAAGTAATCCCGTGTTGTCGTCCAAATTAGCGTAAAATTAAGCGTAGACAGTTGTGGTGGCTACAGATAAAAACAGGTGTGGTGTTAAATTATGGATATTGGAAAATTATTGATAACCGTAGGTGTGGTGACGGTTATAGCAGGTATTGTCATCACTTATATGCCTAATTTTTTTGGTTGGTTTGGTAAATTGCCATTGGATATTAATATTCAAACCGAACATACACGGGTCTTTATTCCGATAACATCAATGCTCGTTATCAGCTTGATCCTAAACCTTTTGATGCGTTTATTTAACAGGTAATGCAACGATAAAAAGCTTTTGATCAATCAAATAAGCCGCGAAAACACTTTGGCTTAAACCAAAATATACTTGCTAGACAGGTTTGAATTACACTGACTTTGGCATTCTTGGACGACCGCCTTGTTTACCGTTTTCACGCGATGCAGCTATTTTAGCTTCTGTTCTTGCCCTGCCCCCTTTACGTCCATTTTCAGCCATCCATTTTTCTGTGCCGAGTAATCCATGCAATAGTGATGGGATATACAAATCTGTATCCACTTTGGGAAAGTATAAACCAAGGCCAGAAGGCGATATTTCAATCTCGGTTAAGTCCGCAGGCTTTGCATTTTCTAATCCTTGGACTGTTTTGGGTGAAAATGACAGCTCTAAGCCTGATGACAAACTAATGGTAATGCGCTCACTGTTATTGTCGTAATGAACTGCTGTTGTCACGTGAGAATTAGAAATCTTTTTTTTAGCACGTTGGTTAGCTAATTTAAATTGTTCGTCAGTAATCATGGTGCAATTTTCTCCATTCTTGGCATAAATGAGCGTGATGTTCGATTAGATGTTGCGCAATTTGCGAGAGTTCTTTTTTAGAAAAATCGTAATTCTCGCGTAATTCAGGAGTGCCGTTGGGACAATGCAACTTGAACACGGCCTCACAACCACGACCGATAATGTGGACATGTGCAGGTCGGTGGTCATTGGGATAAATCGTCACCCGCAATCCTAATATGGTGAGTACCGTTGGCATATTAAACCTAAACTGTTTGGGATATTGGATTGTAGCATATCCCGTGAATTTTTAGTCAACAGAAAAAACTGAGTGATTAATCACAATTCATAATCATCATAAGTCTTCATAATCTCCTCACGGGTGATACCGAGATAGCGAAGCGTTGACGTCGTATTAGAATGATTAAGCACATGCGCTATTTTCTCAATGGCAACGCCATCGTTGAACATCGCCATGCCGCGTGATTTACGCATGGAATGGGTATTGATCGTCAGATTGAGCATATCGCCTGCGTCTTTGAACACGCGACTCACGGAGATACGGCTGATGGGTTTATTCTTTGCCCGATTGCAATGCACCTGAAACAGCCACACATCACTGGGATGGTCTTTTCTTCGTTTAGTGATGATATCAATGGCGGTTTGATTAAGCCGAATGGATTTGGCTTTGCCGGTTTTGGATTCGGTGAGATTGAGGGTTCGGTCTTGAAGATTGAAATCGGTGTATTTGAGGTTGAGTAAATCGCTGATGCGCAAACTGAGATTGACGCCTACTTTCCAGATGTCAGCATAAATTTGCCCAAACTTGTTACTGAGCAGAGAATGAACGAGCGCAATTTGTTCTTTGTCGGCGGCGTTGACGACGTTCATTTTAGGTAACTCCTGTTTTGCTTTGTGTTTTTTGTGTTACATAGTATAGCAGAATTTTTAAAATAGTGCGCATTATTAATGGGTTGCTAAGTAACAAAATAATATTGTGTTACTTACATCTCTATCATGCGTTCGTAGGATGCTGTAGGTGTTTAAAGTATGGTTTCTTTAAATTGGGACAAAGTCATTATTGGTGGATTATGAAAAGTAGATTGAATGTCTAAAATATCCTTGTCACCACTAATCAAGTACTCGGCACCGCCAACTACTGCTAAGACTAGAAATTTTTGGTCATGCTCATCACGAATTTTCGGCAGGTCTTCAGGTACGACATCAATTTTTATTACTTCAGCATACGGCAAAAAATCTGCTAGAAGTAGTTCTTGCTCTTGTTGGCTTAATTTGAACTTTGGATATGTCAGTACACGAAGCAATTCTTCAATCGTTTCTTTGCTAACTAATGGGGTTATTTCTCCATTCTGCCAAGAATGCCTCAGCCATGCCAACGGTTGCTTAGAAAATATCAAGGCAGAAATGATGCAATTGGTATCAAGAACAATACGCATTATCCCTGTCTCGCCCATTCAATGGCGTCATTTATATCCTCTTGTGAAATGTTTAGTGAGGCTAATTTATCACGCACAGCATTTGCATCTTGAATTCTAACAGGCGTAAGTACAATCCGACCACTTTGAACTTCAACATCATAATATTCTGCATTTCCTACTAAATTCACAATGGTTTTTGGCAGCGTTAATTGATTTTTTGTGGTTAATTTGGCCAACATGACACAGCTCCTAAAAGTAATGAAGTAAGATTATATTACTTATTTTTTGAAAATTCTACATTGTGGGGTTCCAATACTAAAAGTACGAAAACGTACGCTAAGGAATTTTTATCCAAGATTTGAACCTACGAAACCGTCTAATAAATCAACTTATAGATTTAATCGTCTACTAAATACTGAAAAAAGATATTTTAGACGTGATTTCATGGGGTATTTTTACCGTCTACGATGTTGAAACTTTTTAGACCGAAAGCCAGTAACCATAAGGCTTACACTAGACTAAAATCTCTTAGCGTACGTTTTCTCCCCGTTAGTATTGGAACCCCATATTAGCTTTCATGACGTTTGTTTCTTAGTCCTTCCATTTCTTTTAGTAAGTCTTGATATTCAGGCGTATCTTCAAATATCTTCTTTTCTACAAACATTTTTGAAAATAATCTTGCATCTAATTTATCGTAAATGTAATGCCATTCATCGCTTTCTTTAATCATCAATTCAGGGTTAAATAAATAAAACCCTGTTCTAATGCGTTGGAATAATCTATATCCGCCTTTTTGTACTTCATTCGTTGATAAAATGCTAGTCAAATAAGAGCGTTTTCTACGATGTTCAGGCAAAATATTCGTTGGGATATGTTCGATGGCATCTAAGAAATCTTGTGTAGCAAAGCCCTTAATTTGTCTTAAAAATTCTGGTCTGCGTATCCAATTTGAATCCCAGATTTCTTCTGAAAGTGTAGTTGGCTTGGTTTTATGGAACATAGCAATTATCAAATTCACTATGAAAAATACCAACCGATGATTGTCTAATTTGACTAATTTATCTTCTAATTTGAAGCTGATGTTGTCTGGAACAAGCAAATCATAAATTTCAGGTAATTTTTTTTTGGCATAATTAACATCTTTTGCCGCCTGTCCTAATGCAATGTGAAAGGCTGTTAGACCATTTGAATCCAACGCGTTTTTATCAGCTCCCATTTCAAAAAGAATTTTAATAATATCGATATTCCCCATCCATGTTGCAGCAATTAAAGGCGTTTGATTAAAGATGTTTCGGAATTCTAAACCGTATAAGTCAACTTGTTTAAGCAGATTATCCGGTTTTCTGAATGTGTAAGGCGCGTAGTGTTTTTGTTTGAGTAAATCAATTCCATTTGCTGGATTTTTAGCAGGCTTGAAATCGAGATTATATTTAAGCACATCGAAAACACCAGAATCTGAATGAACTAATCCATATTCAAAAAACTTTAAAATTGCATCTTTGTTTTTCTTTTCTAAGATTAAACTGCGATATTCATTTGTATTGATTTTTTCAGTAGTTATCATTTCCCAAGGTGGCGTTTTCTGTTTCAAAATCTCTCTACGAATTAAATCGGCTTGTTCTTTTTTTCCCTGTAATTCAAGTTTTCTAGCTTCTAATCGCCACGCATCTAAACTTGAATTTTGATTTGCCAACGCAATAGATTCTTTAGCATCTCGTAGATTGAGTAAGTCCAAAAAAGTTTGTTTTGAATTGGTTTCAATCCAGTACAGATTTTTGATGGCACGGGTTAAAGCGACGTAAAGTGCATTGATATAAAACTTATAAACCTCACCTGATTTATCCGTTTTATCTTTACTTCGTGAATACTTCAAATCTTTTTCTAAATCAGATAGATTTACACCACTGGCAATTTCGCGGTAACGCGCTTCTTCTTGGCTCAAAAAGTTATACAAAATGATGTTTTCATACTCTAAGCCTTTTGCTTCTTGAATAGTGAAAACTAACGGGGTATTAAAATGTTCGCGTGCAAGCGTCTTCTGGTCATCGCTCATCACGATAACGGCAAATAATGTTGACGTTTTTGTTTTTGAATTTAACTCCTGCAACATTTTGGGATTATCTTGCAAAAACAAGACTTCACCATTGCTATGTCCGTTGCTGGTAATCAAATAATGACTTTCCTTATCAATTGAACCAAAACGCAAATTTTTAATTTTTAAAACCCGATTCGCAATTTCAGTAAGCTGAGGCGCATTTCGATAATTCGTGTTTAAAATCCGAATCATTTGTTCTGAGGTATTCAAATCATCTTGCTTACAAAAGAGGCTTTTAACATTTGACCATGAAAAAAAGTTTGGATGAACAATCTGATTGGAATCGCCACACAAAATAAAATCATCACTACGATGCAAAGATTTTAGAATCAAATAAAGCTGAATGTTGGTTAAATCTTGAACTTCATCAACAATGATAAAATCATAACGCGGAGTTAAATGTTGTAAGTATTCGTGACTGATGATGTTACTGTCATACAAATCATTTTCCGTTAAAAATTGAAGGTATTTTTCAAATAAGCCATAAACCGTTTCACGTTCTTCTTGTAGAAAAATAGATTGCTTCACGCCTAAATTCAAGTAGTCTTCTCGGCTCAAATAACCTTTATCAATTATTGAACCCGTTAAAACGCCTCTAAATTCTTCAAATAATTTATGTGCGTCTTTGATTTGACTTTGACGATTTCGAGAAAACCATTGTTTGAAAACAGGATATATAATTGCCTTACCATGAGGAATTTTGATTGTTTCTAAAAATTCTTGAAACGATAAAAAATCAACTTCTTGATGTTCATTTTCATAATGATTTGCATAATATAAATCACGGGAATTTTTGACTAAATAGGCGGATTGCGTGACATACAACACATTGCCAATAGATTGTTTCATCTTTTCTAGCGTCAAAGCAGTTTTCCCACTTCCTGCTGAGCCAATAATGACTAATGGCGGATTAAGTTCAAAAATCTTGTGTTGCGTTTCATCAAAAGAAATAATTTTATCGAGTAAATTGACTGAATTATGCGTAGCGTTCAGATACACTAAAGGTACAGCATCATTTTCATTAAGTGTTGAAACATTGGGAATTTTTTCTTCGTCAATATCAGATACTTGACGCAAAAAACGTGAATTGGCGTAATCGTGATTCGGAATAAATTCTAAAAGTAATGCGTAGGATTTGCCATTATATTTGTAAATTGAAAACAAAAGACGGTCTTTGATATTCAAACGAGCGCGATAAAGATTATCGCCAATCTTTTTAACATCTGCGGATTTAAAATCATCGGCTTCAATATAAGACGTGAATTTTTTAAAGTTTGGAATTTTGGCAGAATTAAGTTCGTTATAAAGGAGGATGTTCATAAAGTTTTTCTGTGAATTTGTTGAACGGAATTAACCCTTTGCTTTTTCCAACAATACTAAACCACGTTGTTCATTACCCTGACCACAACTCGCACGAATTTCAAACTGCGTTTTTAAATCGAACTCCGCTAACATCAACGTCGTCGCTTCTTCGAGTAAGTAATTGATGCTCACCCCTTTACGCTTCGCCAATTCTTTTAGACGTTGATGCTTGGTATCTGGTAAACGAAAACTTAATGCGCCCATACTCACACTCACCCTCTCAGTAAAAATTGTTCTGGCGTCATAATGGCTATGTCAGGAAATAACAACTCGCCTTTCATTAAATCGTTGACATTGCGTGATACCACGCATCGAGCATGACCCGCCACAGCCAACTCGATTAAATGATTATCCCCTTCATCACGCAGATTAGGTCGCCAACCATAGTAAATGTCCGTCCACCGACACGATGCTAAAAAAATGTCGAGTAATTCATTGCGTTCGGCTGAATCTAAATGACAACGGGTAAATAATTCCTCACGATTTAACACATCAACATATTCAGCAAACAAAGTGGTGCCAATAATTGGCTGGTGGTCTTTGCGTAAGCAACTGGCAATCACTTCATTAGCCGCTGATGAACCCATACACGCGCCTACTAAAATATTGGTGTCAATAACAATAATCATAACTTATGGTATTGGATATGATACCAAATAGCAACAAATGATTATAGTCTGTATTGTTTCGTTGATTTATGACTACAATAAGACTACGATAAACAGGATCAACCACTGGAGATAATCATGAGTTCGACAGATACTTACGTTCGTGCGCGTATTGATTCACACACAAAAGCACTTGCCACCCAAGCTTTAGATGCCATGGGACTATCCGTATCAGATGCCATAAGGCTACTTATGATTCGTATCGCAGAGGAGCGTCAGCTGCCCTTTACCGTGAAAGTGCCTAACTCAGTAACCCGCCATGCTATAAAAGAACTCGAATTAGGCGAGAGTAAACACTTCAACAATCTTGATGAATTAATGGTTGATCTGAATGCGGGGGATTGAACGATCGACGGCGTTTAAGCGTGACTTTAAGAAACACGGTGAACTCGACACGGCATTAATCGATGTGTTATATAAGCTCATTCATGATCAAATTTTACCAGAAAAATACCGCGATCATCCATTAACCGGTAATTGGTCGGGTTATCGTGAATGTCATATTAAACCCGATTTACTGTTAGTTTATAAAAAAAACGATAATAACATTCTACGACTCGCTCGATTAGGTTCACACAGCGAGTTGTTTGATTAAAAGAGTGTTATTGCCCAATAGAAAACAAGCAATATCCTCTATTCAAAAAAAACGGCAATAACGGATTATATTAGCCTGTCTCTATGAGCTGCTGCAATAGCCTTCATAAAAACAAAAAGCATATAAGCAAAGCACTCGGCTACTAGAGCTGAGTGCTTTAAATGTTTTTTCTTTAATAATCGGGCTTGTCAATAATGAGGTTATACTTGTTAAAGGATTTGCCATACTTCCCATTTTCTTTACCGAGAAAGTCAAGATAAATCAAATCATCAACTTGAGCATTTCGCATTCGCATGCCTTCGCTCAGATAAGGGTTAAGTATGGCAGATACCATTTCACCCGATTCTAATTCAACAATAACGGTTTCTTGCGAACCAAAGTTGGCGTGATGGAATCCACCAAAGCCTTTAATTGTACCAATCAATGGGTAATTAAGCTCGTATTTCCAAAATGTAATCGTTGAATTAAATGCGGTATCTTGTAATTGCCCTGAGGCAATAGCTTTTAAGCGATCATATTTGCTATTCATTTTATTTAACCATGGTTTAAAATTTCAATACAAATCACTAATAGAGAATTACCGTTCTGTTAGTGATCATTGTTAATAGATTATCTCCATAACATTAGGAAAATTTATAACGATGTGTGTTAATGAAAAACGAATAAGCGATATTCAATTCAACTATTTATTAATGCTTACAAATCGAATTAGCTAGTAGGCTATATATTGCAAAGCGAGATAACTTTATTCATAGCCACTATAGCGGAAATAATTAGTTAATTGAAGGTAATTCATAATTGAAGCCATTGCTAAAGACACTAACAGCCATACTATGACACACAATAAATGTCTTTGTTAAAGTCGGCTATTTATGCAACAGAGCATTTGCTAATGGCGTCTAGTTGATATGAATTTGATAAAGCTAGACAACCTCTCTATATAAATCTATTTTATTAAACAATCCTCTTTTGTTATCCCATCGGGCAAATTCTTTATCCAATCCGGCTTTTTACCATGCCCACTCCACGTTTGGTTCAGATCTTTTGGATTAGCATATCTAGGGGGATTTTTATTAGCTTTTGAATTTTTGTGATGACCCACTACGGCAGTTGTAAGGCTTTTAACTAACTCTTCAAACGGAATGCCATTATCTTCGGCTTGTTTACGGAATTCAGTTATCATTGAAGCTCGCATCTCATCTTGCAAGGTTTTGATATGAACATCTATTGTTTCTCTTAATTCTATTAATTCATTTATAGGAATTGCTTTTTTTTCTAATTCCTCTTTTATTAAATTAATTGCTTCATTAGTCATCTCATTATCCTCTATTAATTATCATACAGTGCTGAGTGCTTACTCATAGCACAATTTTTCAACTGAATTATTTAGCTTCATTTATAATATCATTATCAGCACGCTATAAAAATAATTTTTAACGCTATTAAAAAATGAGCAAATTGTTTCTATCTGGATTGAACTTGACTTATCACAAAAATAAATATAAATAAAATCAATTACTTAATATTTTTTAATTTAAAATCATATAATTACAAATGTATTTTTTCGAAAAAATTCGATAAAAAACTGTAAAATTCTAGAAATTCTAGAATTTTTATGTATTTTGTCATATTAAAACTTTTTTAAATGCCCTTAGTGTTTCAAAATTTCTAATATAATCCCCTTTATAATCAAGCAATATTATTTTTTCATTAATCATTATTGCTAATATTTTCTCTATCATTTTCCTAGCTCCTTCAATTTCTCTTAATACTTTACGTTGCTCAAATTTATGTATTAATTCATGATGCGTCATTGAAACATAACCTTTGCTTTTTTTACAATAGAAGCACTCTAACAACTCTCTAACGTATTCTTTTTTAATAACGTGGCCATTTAACTTAAAATACTCTATTGTACCAATCATTAGTTCTTTAACTATATTTATAGCATATAGAACATAATGATCCGGTATTTGATTATCATTCTCTAAAGGTGCATTAATATCGTATAAATCTAATAAATATAAATTAGAAGCAATTGACATCACTTGTTTATCTGCTTTTTCTATCATTGTTTCTAGCATATCGTTTGATAAATGATCATGAATTATTTTATTCCTATAATCATTTTGAAACTTATATATATCGTCCCAAGAATTTTTAGAAATTTTCAATGTCTCTAATTCATGATAATGCAACGGATTTAATATTAACTCTTCCAAAAAACTAAATTTACTCACATATGAATTATACAAAATTTTATAATAATTTATATCTTCATCTATATTATCATCACTTTCTAATTCGCTATGAGGTCTTTCACTTACTTTTGGTTCGCATGCAATTAAAAACCGTTCAAATAGGCCTGTGTTATCACTAGCATCTATTATACTTTTTATTGGCCCTTTTTGAGCAAAGACAATAAAGCTTCCTGTTAATGCTCCAAGATATCCTTTTCTTCCTACGCGTATTGATTGATAATCACCCGCATCTCTACCGTTTAACAATACCACATTAGATTTCTTATTTTTTGATAGAATTAGCGTATCAATAAGTGATTTTTCATCTGATGCAACTAAGAAAAATCCATTCGTATTGTTTAGCGACTCCTCTAACGCTTCAGGTGTCGTTTGAGTAATTGGATTAAAGCTATTAATTTTTTTTTCTTGGTTTTCAAGGCTTTTTATTTCCTCATCAATCATTTTAATCTTCGCTTTATATTGTTGCGAAGCTCCTTTTTCTTTTACGTTAAATCCATTACTTATATATTGTATTTTTTCATTATTTTTTTCTTTAATTAATTTTCTAATTTCTCCACTTGCTTTATTTACCATATCTTTTAGTGGTTGCTTAAATATATCTAAAGCATAAGTTTTACCTTTACCAGATCTATGTTCTGCTACTATATATAAACAGATGGGGGAAGTACCTTTTTTTAAATATGCACAATTCCACTTTTTTGCCGTCATACCACTTGCTACACCTAATCCTACTAAAATGAGGGTACTAAGTGGCAATGGTTTCTCTTTATGTATGTAACTAGCCATTCTATGCAAGATATGACTAGATGGAAAACAGTTTTGTAAATTAAGTTGATGCTCTTTAGGGTCTCCATAAATGTATTCATATACGTCAAAATTAGGTTTGGGACATATATTAAATTGGGAATTATTGCCATATTGCTGATGATTAAATTCCACTGAATTAACCGGAATTATTTGAGTATTTCCCTGTATATATTGATTATTCAATGGATTTATTAACTTTATATAGGGAGACCAGTTAGGCCTATTCTGTAATACTTTGCTATTATCGCCTTCGCAAACAATTTGACGATACAAATCATGATGATCTTCAAATACATAATTTTTATCTGAAGTATGCGCACGCAATACAACGTTATCTGTTGATTTTTCTACTTGTATCTGAAATTGGAAAAAATATTCACCTTTATAATATTTTATTCCGGTCTTACAATCATCGCCCATTATTGTAAAAAATAAGTCGATTAGCAATTTATCTAAGTCCGAATGAATCTGATTGAATTCTTTTCTAATACCTTCGGGACTAATATCAGGACGAAACATCTAAACTCCTATCATACTTTTAGAATTTGTTGTTGACTATACTTGAATTCGCTGTGGGTAAGCAGTGCATATTTTTTTGATAAGCACGAATGACATTAAAAATGCCTCAATGATCATGCTCATTCACCAGCCAGTTTCAGAATTTGATCTAAAAGTTGTTCACTAATGAAAATGCTAGAGCAGCGTAGCAACGTAATAGCTGGTTTGATACTCACAATTCTCCCCGTGTTTTTTGCTAACAATAACACACCAAGACTCCCCATCACTTCAAGATTGTTGAGATAAGCAACCTTCTTAGCTCTTGCGTCATCGATTAATAACAGATCTGCAGATAATTGTTTGTATAAAGCAATCGCCGCTAATTCACCTTGACCGAGCCCACTTGGTTTTTCAATAGACGCAACAGAAGAAACCTCACAGACTTTAGCGTGTAAATAGGCTTTTAAGGCTTGAGATTCTGCTTTATGCGTCACACACACTTCGTCATAAACTGCTTGTGGGACTTTAACCTCTCCAAAGAGATCGTCCAATAAAGACAAACTATCGCAAATGGATAAAGCCACCAACGCTGAACTATCGGCAATGACAATCATACAAACTGTCTTTGCTGGAAACGTAGGACATCATTTTCAATTGCATCCGCCGTCGTATCCATTGCATTGATATGGTGCCTTTTACACGCAGCTAAAAAATCATAAATGTCTACCTCTGCAAATTCACAGACCCCGCCGCGTGAAAGCTGACCTGATTGAAACATCAATAACCCCGCATATAACTTGATTTGCTGACTCAACTGGCTTTGTGTTTGTCCCTGTACAAATCGCTCAGGGATATCTAAAGTGAGCTGCATGGTAACTCCTATTGGCTTGATTATCGTGATTAAAAGACATTTGCTTGAGTAATTGTAATGTGAACAGAGCGCTTTGAGAAACGATTATCCATGAAGAGATTGTTTACTTGCAAGAAGCTCAATCAATTCGGATTTGATCATTCGGTGCTAAAAGTCATCCAAAAACGGTTAATTAAACGGCATCTTATCCTTATGATCAAGGCATTTTGGCATTGATTTGACTGCACATCCCTGATGAGTTAGGCGCTTGAGGCTTAATATACCGCATTTTTGGCTCTTTTCCTTGGAGGTATTGTACTAAGCAGTGATAGAGGTTCTTACTGTACCTTCCAATTTCTCCATAAAAAAAGCCCCTTAATCATAAAGACGAAGGAGCTGTGAGAGGAGAGACATTGAAGTCACCTAACTACTCAGCATAATCGATGCCAAATCTTCCTTCACATACACTGCTTTTCCCTTATCCATCCACTGAAAGCAGCCCTGACTCAATTAGTCGTGCTTTAGGGTTATCGCGAGGTTTGATGAACTGACGTCGTTTACAGAAGTAACGCACGATATTGAGCAAATTCTTTCGTTGCGGCTCATCAGTTTTTGTTACTTGACCTATGGCTAATATTCCTAAATCGCTATAGTTTTTCTTCTGATCCCTTCCATGACAATTCCAATACTGACCTTGACGACTAGCAATATCAAACCGCCAGTACTCACCCAATTTTTGAGCTAACAACGCATCGTCGAATTTGCATTGAACTGTGTCAAAGAACAACAGCCAGTGGATATGTAGGCCTTTGTCCATACCGTGCTCAATTTTGTAAATGTAACCCTCCAGTCCCTTGAAAAGCTGATTATGGCGCATATTGGTGTAGAGCCGATTCCAATCGGACTTGATGGTGTCAAACTCAACATGTACCTCTTTGCTGTAGCTCAAATCAACCCTAATCA
>ERZ1034363.1549-NODE-1549-length-12855-cov-3.331664_pt1 | contig 12855 bp, 8 predicted proteins | sample MGYA00520616_ERZ1034363 | MGnify/ENA primary metagenome ERZ1034363 (study PRJEB33736, sample SAMEA104284506) | Azolla filiculoides | biome: Urban; feature: Water surface; material: Ditch water | place: Netherlands | collected 2015-10-28 | depth 0-0.1 m ...
AGCGTCAACAATGCCGCAGCATCGTTCAGTAGCGCGCCATCTTTGAGCACCGCAAACGCCATGGCCACTTGGCCTTTGAGGTTGTCTGCAACACCCACCACGGCCACTTCGGCCACTGCGGCATGACCTGAAATACTCTCTTCAATTTCACGTGTTCCTAAGCGGTGACCCGCCACATTGATCACGTCATCCGTACGGCCCAAAATAAAGAAGTAACCGTCTTCATCTTTGATGCCCCAATCGAAGGTGGAGTAAACCATCTTGCCAGGCACTGTTGTCCAATATGTTTTGACAAAACGCTCGTCGTCACCCCAAACCGTTTGCAAACAACCCGGCGGCAGAGGTCCCTCGATGGCGACAACGCCTTTTTGATTGGGCTGGGTCAACTCCTCACCGGTCTGATCGTCCAGCAACTTGACGTCATAACCATAGACCGCCTTGCCAGGCGAGCCAAATTTGCTGGGCGTTTTTTCAACGCCATTGCAAACCGTCAAGATGGGCCAACCCGTTTCGGATTGGCACTAGAGGTCAATGATGGGTTTGCCAAGGCCTTCAGAGATCCACTTGGCGGTTGGCTCATCCAAGGGCTCGCCCGCCAAGAACAAAGCTTTCAAGCTGGACAAGTCATATTTGCTGAGCAATGCCGGGTCTTGTTTTTTCAGGACGCGAATGGCGGTAGGTGCACTGAACATGACAGTGACTTTGTATTTCTCAACCAAATGCCACCAGATGCCACCGTCTGGCCTTGTAGGCAGGCCTTCGTACATGATGGTGGCCATACCGCCAATGAGCGGACCATAAATGATGTAACTGTGACCGACAACCCAACCAATGTCGCTGGTACAGAAAAATGTCTCGCCTGGTTGACCGCAAAAAATATTGGGAATGCTGGCGGCCAGTGCGACCGTGTAACCACCCGTGTCACGTTGCACGCCTTTTGGCTTGCCTGTTGTGCCCGAGGTGTACAAGGTGTAGCTGGGATGTGTGGCATCGACCCATTCGCATGGCACCACATCGTTCAAATGTTTTTCGCGCAAGTTGGACCACAGCTGGTCACGACCTTCGGTCATGGCCATTTTGGCAAGACCTCGGTCGACCAGCACGACCGCTTCAGGCTTGTGTGAAGACAGGCGAATGGCTTCATCCAACAGCGGTTTGTACTCAACCACCTTACCACCACGAGAACCTGCATCGGCACTCACAATCACTTTGGGACTGGCATCTTCAATGCGTGAGGCCAATGAGCCAGACGCAAAACCACCAAACACCACCGAATGAATGGCACCAATGCGCGCACAAGCCAACATGGCGAAAGAAGCTTCGGCAATCATGGGCATGTAAATCAACACACGATCGCCTTTTTTGACACCCAAAGACAAAAGCGAAGCCGCCATGCGTTGCACCTCGGCATGCAGCTGCTTAAAGGTGTAAGTGATTTCTTGATTTGTCTCTGTAGAAATGAAAATCAACGCAGCCTGATCGCCGCGATCGTTCAAATGGCGGTCAACCGCGTTGTGACACAGATTGGTTTCACCCCCCTTGAACCACTTGGCAAAGGGTGGGTTGCTGTAATCGCAAATTTCTTGGGGTGGCTTGTGCCAGTCGATTAGCTGGGCTTGATCAGCCCAAAACGCGTCACGGTCCAGAATGGAACGTTTGTGGAAATCTGCATATTGACCCATGGTGCCTCCTAAAGCCGCTCGATCGCAGCAAGCTGCAATAAATGCAGGCGAGCTTTGGACACACATCAAGTCAGCCGGTCTCGCCTTCTGAATTCATAATTATTCATGAGGGACTTGCGGCAAACTGACTTTAAGTCAGTGCTTTGACCCAAGATTGAACTTCTTTGAAGTCGGGATTCTCAGCAGAGCGTAACCACTCAAAGATCACCATCTCCGTTGTCAGTAACTCAGCGCCCGCGCCGGCCAGTCGGTCAAATGCAGCATCACGGTCTCGATCAGAACGCGATGCGCAAGCATCTGTCACCACCCACACCTCAAATTCGTCTTCCAATAAATCCAATGCTGTTTGAAGCAAGCAGACATGCGCCTCACAACCTGCAATGACCACAGATGGGCCTACCTCAGGTTCAACAGGCTTTTGCAAGTGACGTGGCAAGCTTCTGGCATTGCCTTTGGGCACCGCTGGAGCTGGAGGACTCAACCATTCGCCAAGCCCTTCCTCAACGGCACTGAAAGCCATCTTCGACAACACACGATTGCAGTGTTGTCGAATTTCAGGGCTGGTTTCGCCCAAACCAGAAGGATTTTGCTCAGTGGCCCAAATAGGAACCTGGAGAAGTTTGGCCGTTTTGGCCAGCATCTCGGCGCGCTGCCATACGGCCTGCGCATCTTTCATGGCGGGCATCAGTTTAATTTGGTAATCAACCAAAACCAATTGGGAGGCTTCTACTTCTAACAACATGTTGCTTCTTTCTAACGAAAAATGGTCCCCTCGCCGCCACGCTACAAATTTTCAAAGCGCGTTTGAATACCCTTTGAAGGGATTAAACTGAGAGGCTATGAGATGGATTCTATGTGGACTGGCGTTCTTGACAACGGTGGCTGTATCGGCACCCGTTGAAGACGAACTCGACCACTTGCTCAAAGAACGCGGGTTGATCAATCAAATCACCGACCAATTGTCGCAACAAATATCGAGTCAACTCAGTGGCCCACTGCAAACAGCACGGAGCAACTTTGGTGGCAAAGCATCGGAATTGGTCATTCAAGCCATGGGCTTGCTCGGTGTGCCCTACAAGCGCGGCGGCAGCTCTGAAGAAAAGGGCTTTGATTGCAGTGGTTTTGTTCGCCACATGTTCGAAAAATCTGTGGGTTTGGTGCTGCCCCGAAGGGCCGAAGAACAGGCCAAAGTTACAGAAGAAATCAATCGCAGCGAACTCAAACCTGGCGACTTGGTGTTCTTTAACACCATGAAACGAACTTTTAGCCATGTGGGAATTTATGTCGGTGACGGCAAGTTCATCCACGCCCCCCGGCCTGGAAAATCGGTTCGCGTAGACGACATGCGTGAGGCCTACTGGCAAAAACGCTTCAATGGCGCACGCCGCGTTCAATCAGACAAGTTGCAAACAGAACCTGCACAAAAATGATTCGTGCCTGCCCATGAAAAAACCGCCCTGAGGCGGTTTTTTCATCGAAAGAGCTGACGCTTACTTTTTGGAGGGAGGCAAGTCTGTGCAACTGCCATGGGCAACTTCCGCCGCCATGCCAATGCTCTCGCCTAAAGTGGGGTGTGGGTGAATTGTTTTTCCAATGTCCACGGCATCAGCACCCATCTCGATGGCCAAAGCAATCTCCCCAATCATGTCGCCTGCATGGGTACCAACCATGCCACCGCCCAAAATCTTGCCGTGGCCATGGGCCTCGGGTGAATCGTCGAACAACAACTTGGTGACACCTTCATCACGACCGTTGGCAATGGCGCGGCCAGAAGCCGTCCAGGGGAACAAGCCCTTCTTGACCTTGATGCCTTGTGCTTTGGCTTGGTCTTCCGTCAAACCGACCCAAGCCACTTCGGGATCGGTGTAAGCCACACTCGGAATGACGCGTGCGTTAAATGCACTGGCGGCGAGTTCTTTATTGCCTTGAATTTCACCGGCAATCACTTCGGCCGCCACATGCGCCTCATGCACCGCCTTGTGCGCCAACATGGGTTGACCCACGATATCGCCAATGGCAAAAATGTGGGGCACGTTGGTGCGCATTTGAATGTCCACTGGAATGAAACCACGGTCGGTGACGCTCACACCCGCTTTGTCCGCGGCAATTTTTTTGCCGTTGGGTGTGCGCCCCACAGCTTGCAAAACCAAGTCATAAACTTGCGGTGCAGGCGCCGCAACGCCCTCCTCTGCGGATTCAAACGTCACTTCAATGCCCGCCTTGGTGGCTTTGGCACCCACGGTTTTGGTTTTGAGCATGATGTTGTCAAAACGATGGGCATTCATTTTTTGCCAGACTTTGACCAAATCACGGTCAGCACCTTGCATCAAACCGTCCATCATTTCAACCACGTCCAGGCGTGCGCCGAGCGTGCTGTAAACGGTCCCCATTTCCAAGCCGATGATGCCACCGCCCAAAATGAGCATGCGCTTTGGCACTTCTTTCAAAGCCAATGCACCGGTGCTGTCGACCACGCGCGGATCGTTGGGCATGAATGGCAGACGAACCGCTTGGCTGCCTGCTGCAATGATGCAGTTCTTGAAAGACACAACTTTTTTGACGCCGGTTTTTTCTTGACCTGTGCCGGTGGTTTCTTCAACGACCACATGATGGGCGCTGACGAATTCACCCACGCCACGAACCGTGGTCACCTTGCGCATCTTGGCCATGGCAGCCAAACCACCGGTCAACTTACCAATGACTTTTTCTTTGTGCGTGCGCAATTTAGCGATGTCTACTTTGGGAGCGCCAAAGTCAACCCCCAGATCGGCCATGTGACTCACTTCGTCCATGACGGCAGCCACGTGCAACAAAGCTTTGGAGGGTATGCAACCCACGTTCAAACACACGCCACCCAAGGTGGCGTAGCGCTCAACAATGACCACTTTAAGGCCTAAATCGGCAGCGCGGAATGCAGCAGAATAGCCACCTGGGCCGGCACCCAAGACCAACAAGTCGCATTCAATGTCAACGGTGCCGCTGTATGACGATGCGTTGGGAATGCTGACTGCAACGGGTGCAGGCGCTGCTGCTTTAGCTGCAGGAGCGCTGGCTTGAGCAGGTGCCGCAACCGGCGCATCGCTTGCACCAAAAGCTTCGCCTTCTAAAACCAAAACGACAGAGCCCTGCTTGACCTTGTCGCCCAACTTCACTTTGAGTTCTTTGACCACACCGGCTTGTGAGCAAGGAATCTCCATCGAGGCTTTGTCAGACTCTACAGTGATCAAACTTTGTTCGGCCTTCACCACGTCGCCTACTTTCACCAGCAACTCAATGACTGCCACTTCGTCGAAGTCGCCAATGTCCGGAACTTTGATATCAACTAATGCCATGGTTCAGCCTCTCAAAGAAGAACACGGCGGAAGTCGCCAAGGATTTGACCCAAGTACGCATTGAAGCGAGCGGCAGCTGCACCGTCAATCACGCGGTGATCCCATGTCAAGGACAAAGGCAACATCAAGCGCGGTACAAATTGCTTGCCGTCCCAAACGGGTTCGTGCGTGCTTTTGCAAACACCCAAGATAGCCACTTCAGGCGCATTGATGATGGGCGTGAAATACTTGCCACCAATGCCACCCAAGCTAGAGATGGTGAAGGTCGCGCCCGTCATTTCTGCGGGGCTCAACTTGCCATCACGCGCCTTTTTGGCCAACTCACCCATTTCTTGGCTGATTTGCAAAATGCCTTTTTTGTCGGCATCTCTAATGACTGGAACCATCAAACCATTGGGTGTGTCGGCTGCAAAGCCAATGTGCCAGTAGTTTTTGTAGACCAATGAATCGCCATCCAAAGAGCTGTTGAACTCTGGGTATTTCTTGAGTGCGGCCACACAAGCTTTGATCAAGAAAGCTAACATGGTGACCTTGACGCCAGACTTTTCGTTCTCTTTGTTGGTCGACACACGGAAGGCTTCCAGCTCCGTAATATCGGCATCGTCGTGGTTGGTCACCGCGGGAATCATGATGGCATTGCGCAACAAGTTGGCGCCGCTGATCTTCTTGATGCGGCCCATTTCTTTGCGCTCAATGGGACCAAACTTAGCGAAGTCAACTTTTGGCCATGGGATCAATCCCAATGCAGCGCCATCGCCACCAGCAGGCGCTTTGGCTGCTTGTGCTTTGGTTTGAGTGGCGCCGGCCATCACCGATTTAGTGAAGGCTTGAACGTCGTCTTGGGTAATGCGACCTTTGGGGCCATTGCCTTTGACTTCTTCCAAAGGCACGCCCAACTCACGCGCAAACTTGCGCACGGAAGGCGATGCGTGAGGCAAGCCTAAAGTGGATGCGCCAGGATTGTGAGCAGGCGCGGTAGTTGCTGCAACAGCTGTTGCAGTCACAACTGCAGGCGCAGAGGCTGCTGCAGGCAAAGGCGAAGGCGAAGGCGCACTGGCAGCAACTGCCACCGGTGCAGCAGCAACGCTGCCTTCCAAAATGGCCAGCAAGTCACCGATGTTGACCTTGTCACCAATTTTGACTTTCAGCTCTTTCAATACACCGGCTGCCGAAGATGGAATCTCCATCGCAGCTTTGTCCGATTCCACCGTGATGAGCGATTGCTCCATCTTGATGGCATCACCGGGTTTGACGAAAATTTCAATAACGGCAACGTCTTTGAAATCGCCAATATCAGGGATGTGAACTTCGACGGGGCCGATGGCTGCAGGTGCCGAAGCAGCAGGTGCAGCAACGGGTGCTGCTGCAGGTGCCGCTGCAGTTGCTACGGCTGGTGCGCTAGCAGGTGCAGCGGTGGCAGCCGGGGCAGCAGCAACTTCCCCACTGGCCTCCACCATCAATACCACCGAGCCTTGTTTGACTTTGTCGCCCAACTTCACGCGCAGTTCTTTCACCACGCCTGCTGTTGAAGATGGAATTTCCATCGATGCTTTGTCAGATTCAACGGTAATCAAGGACTGCTCGGCCTTCACGGTGTCACCCACCTTGACCAACAGTTCAATGACGGCCACTTCATCGAAATCACCGATGTCTGGAACTTTGACTTCTACCAATGCCATGTGTGTCTCCAAATCTTTTTGATCAAGCGTACAAAGGATTGACCTTGTCGGTCTTGATGCCATATTGCTTCAAAGCTTCTGCAACTTTGGCAACTGGCACGGCGCCCTCTTCGCTCAATGCTTTGAGTGCGGCCACAACGATGTAATGGCGGTTGATTTCAAAGTGCTCGCGCAATTTGCTGCGGAAATCGCTGCGACCAAAACCATCGGTGCCCAGCACTTTGTAAGTGCGGCCCTTTGGAATGAAGGAGCGAATTTGCTCGGCATAGTTTTTCATGTAGTCGGTGGATGCAATGACGGGGCCGTCGTGCTTGGCCAACTGTTGTGCCACAAATGGCACACGCGGTGTTTCCAGCGGGTGAAGCATGTTGAAACGATCGGCATCTTGGCCATCACGCGTCAATTCGTTGAAGCTTGGGCAGCTCCACACGTCAGCGGCAATGCCCCAGTCTTTGGCCAGTAACTCTTGTGCCGCCAATGACTCACGCAAAATAGTGCCAGAGCCCATCAGCTGAACGCGTGTTTTGTTCTTGCCGCCAGCTTTGCACAAGTACATGCCTTTGATAATTTGCTCTTCCGTACCAGCAGTCAGGCCAGGCATGGCGTAGTTTTCATTCAACAAAGTGAGGTAGTAGAAAACGTTGTCTTGCTTTTCCACCATGCGCTTGAGGCCATGGTGCAAGATGACGCCGACTTCGTGTGCGAAGGTGGGGTCGTAGCTGATGCAATTAGGGATGGTGCCAGCCAAGATGTGGCTGTGACCGTCTTCGTGCTGCAAACCTTCGCCGTTCAATGTGGTGCGGCCTGATGTGCCACCCAACAAGAAACCGCGTGCTTGCATGTCGCCTGCAGCCCAAGCCAAGTCGCCAATGCGCTGGAAACCAAACATGGAGTAATACACATAGAACGGCACCATGATGCGGTTGCTAGTGGAGTAGCTTGTAGCTGCTGCAATCCAGCTCGACATACCGCCCGCTTCGTTAATGCCCTCTTGCAAAATTTGGCCGGCTTTGTCTTCCTTGTAGTACATGACCTGGTCTTTGTCGACTGGCGTGTACTGCTGACCTGCAGGGTTATAAATACCGACCTGGCGGAACAAACCTTCCATACCAAAGGTACGGGCTTCGTCCACCAAAATAGGCACCACACGTGGGCCCAATGCCTGGTCACGCAACAGTTGCGTGAGGAAGCGAACGTAGGCTTGTGTGGTGGAAATTTCGCGGCCTTCAGCGGTGGGCTCCATCACGGACTTGAACACATCCAAAGCTGGCACGGTGAAGCTTTCGTCTGCTTTGGTGCGGCGATGCGGCAAGTAACCGCCCAAGGCTTGGCGACGCTCATGCAAGTACTTCATTTCAGGCGTGTCGTCTGCCGGTTTGTAGAACGGCACTTTGGCCAATTCGCTGTCAGGCACTGGGATGTTGAAGCGATCGCGCATGTAGCGGATGTCTTCGTCTGTCAGTTTTTTGGTTTGGTGGACGTTGTTTTTGCCTTCGCCTGCCTTGCCCATGCCAAAACCTTTCACAGTTTTGATCAGCAAGACCGTTGGTTGGCCTGTGGTGTTCACAGCCTGGTGATAGGCTGCGTATACTTTTTGTGGATCGTGACCACCACGCTTCAAGGCCCAAATTTCGTCGTCGCTCATGTGGGCGACCATCTCTAAGGTGCGTGGGTCACGGCCAAAGAAATGTTTGCGCACGTAAGCACCATCGTTGGCTTTGAACGCTTGGAAGTCACCGTCCAAGGTGTCCATCATGATCTTGCGCAGCGCACCGTCTTTGTCACGTGCCAGGAGCTTGTCCCATTCGCTGCCCCACAAAAGCTTGATCACATTCCAGCCTGAACCGCGGAATTCGCCTTCAAGTTCTTGCACAATTTTGCCGTTGCCACGCACGGGACCATCCAAGCGTTGCAAGTTGCAATTGACCACGAAGATCAAATTGTCGAGTTTTTCACGAGCAGCCAAACCAATGGCCCCCAAAGATTCCACCTCGTCCATCTCACCGTCACCACAGAACACCCACACTTTGCGGTTTTCTGTGTTGGCAATACCGCGGGCATGCAAATACTTCAAAAAGCGCGCTTGGTAGATGGCCATCAACGGGCCAAGTCCCATGGAGACTGTAGGGAACTGCCAGAACTCTGGCATCAACTTGGGGTGTGGGTAGCTGGACAAACCGTTGCCATCCACTTCTTGGCGGAAGTTAAGCAACTGCTCTTCTGTGAGGCGGCCTTCCAAATAGGCACGGGCATACACGCCTGGCGAAACGTGACCCTGAATGTACAAACAATCGCCACCGTGATTTTCACTTTCAGCGTGCCAGAAGTGATTAAAACCTGCACCAAACATGTGAGCCAAGGACGCAAAAGAGCCAATGTGACCGCCTAAGTCGCCCCCATCTTCCGGATTGTGACGGTTGGCCTTGACCACCATCGCCATGGCGTTCCAGCGCATGTAAGCACGCAGGCGCTCTTCAATTTCAATGTTGCCAGGACAATGTGCTTCTTGATCGGGCTCAATGGTGTTCACATAACCTGTGTTGGCAGAGAACGGCATGTCAATGCTGCTCTCGCGCGCATGTTCGAGCAGTTGCTCCAACAAGAAGTGCGCACGCTCGCCACCTTCTTTTTCAATCACGGCGGACAAAGCGTCCATCCATTCGCGGGTTTCAATGGCGTCCATGTCTGAGAGGACGTTATTTGGCTGAACGGCTGACATGTTTGTCTCCTTTGTAGGCCGTGGTTGATCTATTTTTTCGAAATTCTCGCACAAAGCTTAAAAAATTTCAAATGGTGCCCTTTCATTTTGCATTGTGAAATTTAAAGAAAAGCGATTCCCCTAAACTCAGGGGCATGAAGTCGCACAACGTATCCCAAGCCCTGATGGCGTTGAAACCCATGTCCTGGTGGCGTCGGTGGTGGAAGCGCCAGAACGCAGTAAGGCAAGATCGATTTGCGAGTTTGGCCCCTGTAGCCTCTGTTTTATTATTTTTCAGCGCCATTGTCTTTTCTTTTTGGTACTTGCGGGTAGAGGAAATTGACCGTGAACAGGAAGCGGTCAAACGCGACGTTGAATACAGTCAGCAACGGCTACGTCTGCGTTTGTTGGAACGCCAAGAACAAATCATGCGACTGGCAAGGGATGCATCCAACAAGGATGTAGACATCAAAGAATTCGGTCGACGAGCCGAGTCTTTGGTCATGAAGAATCCAGAACTTCAAACCTTGGCGTGGGTCGATGACAAACGAAAAATCGTCGCAAGCCAGACCGCGCCAAGCGTCCTGGTCAGCCAAAAATGGCGTGTCGGTGAAACATTGAAGTGGGGAGAGTCAGAAAACAGCTACAGCCTCGCCCGTGACTTGATGCAGCCGGTTTATTCGCAAGAAGACGATGGCAGTCTGTCGATTGGCAGTCCTGGCGCTGGCCAGGAAAACTATGCGCGCAATGTGGTGCTGCAACTGCACACCCCACTCACCAACGCCCAAGGCCGCTTCAATGGCGTTGTGATGGCAGAGTATGCGGTTGAGAGTCTCCTGCGCTACGGTGTTCCCACGGAAATATTGGCCAAATACGCTGTCTCATTGTTAGACAGCGACGGCAATTTGATCGCCGGCCAGTCCATCCCCAAACGCATGAGTTTCTGGAGTTTTTTACCCGGCATCTCGGGGCAAAACAACGAATATGAAGTGCCCGTTTCACCCGTAGGCAATGGGCTGGTTTTGCGCGCTCAAACTTGGAAAACATCGCAAGACTTGGTGGGCAGCGGTCTGTTCTGGTTGGTCAGCTCCTTGAGTTTGCTCACCGCCTGGATGTTGATCGGCAATTGGCGTCACACCCGCAAGCGACAACAAACGCAAAAAGAACTGATCGCAGAAACCAATTTCAGACGTGCCATGGAGAACTCCATGTTGACCGGCATGCGCGCACTCGACCTGGAGGGGCGAATCACGTATGTTAATTTGGCGTTCTGTCAAATGACTGGATGGCAGGAAAATGAATTGATTGGCGCTGTGGCCCCCTTTCCCTACTGGCCTGACGAGGACAGGGAACAGTTGATGACACGGCTTGAAGAGGAAATGAGCGGCAAACAAACGCCTGGCGGCTTTCAAGTCCGCGTTAAGCGCAAAAACAACAGCATCTTTGATGCGCGCTTGTATGTCTCGCCCCTCATTGATGCCGTGGGACAGCAAACCGGCTGGATGACGTCGATGACGGACATCACTGAACCCAATCGCGTACGGGAACAATTGGCCGCGTCGTATGAACGCTTCACCATCGTGTTGGAAGCGCTGGACGCGTCAGTCTCAGTGGCACCTTTGGGCCGCGCTGAGTTGCTGTTTGCCAACAAACTCTATCGCCAATGGTTTGGCACCGACACCCAAGGCCATTTAGGTTTGGTAGAAAAAGCCGGCATGCTGGACATTCGAAACGCTGAGATGGAAATGGACGATGTCGATGCTTTGGCAGGTTTGCCCACTGAAAGTCTCACCGTGGCCCCAGCTGAGCGCGCTGAAATTTACGTGGCCCACCTCGACAAGTGGCTCGAAATTAGAACCCGTTACATCCACTGGGCAGACGGTCGATTGGCGCAACTGGTCATTGCCACCGACATTACGGCCAGAAGACAAGCAGAGGAGCTGGCTGCGCAACAAGCAGAACGTGCCCAAAACGCCAGCCGTTTAATCACCATGGGAGAAATGGCGTCCAGCGTGGCGCACGAGCTGAATCAACCCTTGACAGCCATTACCAATTACTGCAACGGCATGCTGTCACGCATCAAAGCCCAGCAAATGGAAGAGAAAGACCTGATTTGGGCTTTGGAAAAAACCGCCCACCAAGCGCAGCGGGCAGGTCAAATCATCCACCGCATCAGGTCATTTGTAAAACGCAGTGAGCCCAACCGCGCAGATTCTGACGTTTTAACCATGGTCAATGAAGCCGTTGAGCTGGCCGAAATTGAGCTTCGCCGTCGCAACGTGCGACTGTCCCACTATGTAGCCTCCCGCCTGCCCAAACTCCAAGTTGACCCCATCCTGATTGAACAGGTGATGGTCAATTTGATGAAAAATGCTGCGGAATCCATAGACAATGCCGAGCGCCCGGTCGGCCAACGCCATGTTGAGTTACGCGTGGTTCCCAAGCTGGTTGACCAGCAAAACACCGTGCATTTCTCTGTGTCAGACACCGGCCGTGGCCTGCCGCCTGAAGTGATGGACCGCCTTTATGAGGCGTTCTTCTCGACCAAGGCCGAGGGCATGGGCATTGGCCTGAATTTATGCCGAACCATTGTCGAGTCCCATCAGGGCCGAATTGCCGCTGAGAACCTCTACAATGCCGACGAAGTTGTTGGATGTTGTTTTTCCTTCTGGATTCCATCCGGTGGGAATACATTGAATTGATTTAGTAACCCTGGTACCCCTCATGAGTTTGATACCCAAAAAAGGCACTGTTTACGTTGTTGACGACGACGAGGCCGTTCGCGATTCACTGCAGTGGCTCTTAGAGGGCAAAGATTACCGCGTCAGGTGCTTCGATTCTGCAGAATCTTTCCTCAGCCGTTACGACCCCCGCGAAGTCGCTTGCCTCATTGTGGACATTCGAATGGGCGGCATGACGGGCCTTGAGCTGCAAGACAAATTGGTTGAGCGCAGCTCTCCTTTACCCATCGTGTTCATCACTGGCCACGGCGATGTGCCCATGGCGGTCATCACCATGAAAAAAGGGGCCATGGACTTTATTCAAAAGCCTTTCAAAGAGGATGATTTGGTGAGTTTGGTTGAGCGCATGTTGGACAGTGCGCGTGAGTCTTTCTCGGACTACCAAAATGCCGCCAACCGAGACGCCTTGTTGTCCAAACTCACAGGCCGTGAATCTCAAGTGCTTGAGCGCATTGTGGCGGGCCGATTGAACAAACAAATTGCCGACGACTTGGGCATCAGCATCAAAACTGTTGAAGCGCACCGAGCCAATATCATGGAAAAACTCAACGCCAACACCGTGGCCGATTTGCTCAAGATTGCATTGGGACAAAACGCGCCAAAATCCTAAAGGCCCACAAACCAAACCAACGCCCGTGATTTTTCAACTCGCGGGCGTTTTTACTTCACGCATCCCAATTTACTCTCGCGAGACTCACCATGACCGCCCAACGCATTGACGGC
>ERZ1034363.1553-NODE-1553-length-12821-cov-9.419648_pt1 | contig 12821 bp, 16 predicted proteins | sample MGYA00520616_ERZ1034363 | MGnify/ENA primary metagenome ERZ1034363 (study PRJEB33736, sample SAMEA104284506) | Azolla filiculoides | biome: Urban; feature: Water surface; material: Ditch water | place: Netherlands | collected 2015-10-28 | depth 0-0.1 m ...
CAATGAACCTCTTGCAGGACTTTGGCTAGGGACATTTCATTCACTTTGTTACCGTCTGCTCATTATGCACCTCAATGTTAAGTTCAAAGTGATTACGCAATCTCAGCAAATCACCTTAATTAAACGATTAATTACAGCCAATGACTTTGATTTGGATGCTAAAAAGGTATTGAACTTTATCAATGCCAAGAAGGATAAAGGGTTGCGTGCTATTGAAAGTGAGGATGTATTTGAGCAGGTATATTTAGCCTATCAACTTCACTGCAAAGCACATCGTTTAATGGATTTTGGTGAATTAATGCTGCGCTGCTATGAACTCTTTCAAGCGTACCCACGTTTACTTGCGCATTATCAACACAAGTTCAATTATGTATTAGTGGATGAATTTCAAGATACTAATTGGATTCAGTATGAATTCTTACGCCTACTCACGCAAGAGAAAGGGAACTTATTTATTGTAGGGGATGATGACCAGAGTATTTACGGGTTTCGAGGGGCTATTGTTGAGAATATGATGACTTATCAGTCCCATTATCAGCAACATGACCTCATTAAACTCGAGCAAAATTACCGTTGTAGTCAAACCATTTTATCTGCAGCGAATCATCTTATAGCGCACAATCATGAGCGCCTAGGTAAAGTACTCAGAACCGACAATGCCATTGGCGATAAGATTACCATTTATCAAGCCTCAGATGCACAGCGTGAAGCCGAGTATATTGCAGGGTGTATTAGTCAACTCCAAGCCCAAGGGCATGCACTTCAAGACATTGCAGTGTTATATCGGGCTAATTCACAAGCTGATCTCCTAGCGCAAACCCTAATGGAAGGACAGATACCCTTTCATGTGGCCAGAGGACAACGATTCTTTGATCGTCAAGAAGTCAAACTCCTGTTGTGCTACCTGCAGCTGTGTTTAGACCCCCATGATAGTGGTGCTTTTGAATATGCCCTCAATACCCCTGCTCGTGGAATTGGCATAGTGACCAAGCAAAAGATTGTTGATTATGGCAATGAAGCTCATGTTAGTCACTGGGAGGCCTGTGAACACCTGCTTAGGATGTCCACGTTAAGTCGCAAAGCACAGCAGGGAATAGAGGATTTTAGGCAGTGCATTACACTACTCACGCAAACAATTGAGTCCCTTCCACTTGATGAAGCCTTAGCACATATTATCGAGCAAATAGGTTTACCTGCTTGGTATTTGCGTCATGAAGAGGGGCACGAGCGCCTTGAACATTTGCAGGAATGCGTGGAAATTGCACGAGCTTTTAAACCCGATAGTGCCTTGGAGTTAAGTACACAGGAACAATTTCTGGTACATGCGTGTTTATCTTCTGTAGAGGAGAGTGGCAGTGGTGTACAGCTTATGACCCTACATGCCAGTAAAGGCCTCGAATTCGAAACCGTGTTTTTAGCGGGACTTGAGAAAGGGGTATTTCCCAGTGGACTGGGTAATTTACAAGAGGAACGCCGTTTAATGTACGTGGGGATTACGCGGGCAAAACAACGCCTGTTTATCACGCACGCCAAGCAGCGGCAAATATACGGGACAAGTAAGTATCAAAAGCCCAGTTTGTTTCTCGATGAGCTGCCCAGTCAATGCGTAGTACGTCTGAGAGAAAAACCAGCAGTGAGCATTAAACTACCCGATAAGCTGTCGCATTATTTACCTGCGGCAGTTGCTTAATTGACTGTGCCTACTCATGTATTGGGTGGGCATCGTTATTCATTTTATTTGAAGTGTGCCAGCCCGAATGAATATAAATTGCAGTTCCTAAGTACATTCATATCAATGCGTTAGACATGGCACTTTTATAATTTAACCTATTTTAAGCTTTACTTACAATAACTTAATGTGGTTTTGTTATATGATATTCATTATGGTTAATATCAGTGTAAATAAAGGCAGTCATATAGGTAATTCAATATTTAAATCAATGGTATAATTAGTCGGTTTATCAATCAATCAGCCTATATTAAAGCAGGCTATGACAGTCAATATTTTGGAGTAAAAATGAACGACCATACTAATACAAACTATGAAGCAGAACTGGAATTATTAGCCCTTGAGCAAGCAGAATTAGCAGCAAAAATTGAAGCCTGTAAAAAAGCAGGACGTGATGCTGCGCTAGAGAAAGTGAAATCGTTATGCAAAGCCTATGAAATCTCTGCGTTTGATTTACGTGGCAGCTTGAAAAAACCTACTGTGCAAAAACCGAAAAAAGTGTATCAAAAAAGAAAATCAAAAGTGACACAAGAAGAACATCACTAAGCCTTGATATAGCTTGTGATAGCTGAATAATCAGTGGGGATTAATGAAAGATAGGTGAACGCCCATGTTACTTGAAATCATGTTTACACTTGTTGAGATTTCCTTAACGTATATTTTCGCCCCGTTAGTATTGGAACCCCTTAAACGTCGAAAAAACAAGATTAATCGGATTTAACGGCTAATATTTTATTTATTTAAGCATGTTCATCCCTGTATAAAATAATTTCATTAAATATTTAAATAAATTCAGCTTCAATTAATACTTATATGTTATAAGGGAATCGCAGTAAGGTTGTAAATAATCTCTTTAAAGGTGAAATAAAAATGAGTAAAAACTCAACAAAAGCGTACCAATTTACAATACAGAACAACACTGTTGTTAGTGTTTCTGAAATTAAAAATGGTCGGGTGAAATTAGAAAAAATGGATTCCGATGAGCAGTGGTCATTTGACGCGATTACCAAACAAGTAACAAAAACTGAAAATGAGCATGGTCGCCTTCAAACGACTGTTTACACGGATACAGATGGTGATGGATTGTTTTCTCAATTGAATAGCTCTTATGGTGTTCTTTCATCAACAGGCACACTTTCTTCAACGAGTGTAAATAATGGGTATAAATTTGACGTAGTCAATCAAGTTGTCACCGCCGTTTATGAAGTCAAACAAGGCATAGTAAAGCAAGAGCGTGTGGACTTTGACGAAGTATTTACTATTCAAGGAGCAGACATTGTAAAAACAGAATCTGAACATGGTATTGTTGAAACGACAACTTATTCAGATACTGATGCTGATGGTATTTATGCAAAAGTTTCCACAACGTATTCAGGCACTACGGGAGCTGTTTTAAATAACACTTATCATGGTGACGAAAGAAACGATCGTTGGAGTGGAAGCAATAGTGACGATTATTACTATGGCGCATTAGGTAATGACGTCATTAATGGTGGCATTGGCAACGACGAATTGTTAGGTGCGGATGGTAGTGATTACGTTGTCGGTGGGCAAGGTATAGATAAGCTTTACGGCGGTGATGGTGATGACTTGTTAATTGGTGGACTTGGTCAAGATAGTTTGACTGGCGGTAGCGGTAACGATATTTTCAGATTTGAGAACATTGCTGAATCGGGTTTGACAAGTAATGATATTATTCATGATTTCGCTTCAGGCGATAAAATTGATCTATCTGCTATAGATGCGAAATCGGTCAGCCGTACAAATGATGCGTTTACATTTATCGGCACTTCCGCTAACTTAAATACAACCGGCGGCAATGGTGTTTTATGGTTTGAAAATAACACGCTATACGGTAGTAACGATAATGATTTAGCGGCAGAATTTCAAATACAAGTATTAGGTGCGAGCACATTATCTTTAACTGATATTATTCTATAAAGTTTTTATCCTCTAAAAGCCCAAAGAAAAAATTTCCGAGGGCTTTTTCTATATTTTAACTTTAGTGTTAATACGTTATTTTTATAATTTCAAATATTTTAATGATAGTGAAAATTAGGGATATAAAATGATTAGGAAGTTTAGTGTTATTTTTTTGAGTTTAGTGTTATCTCAAACACAGGTTTTTGCCACTGAATCAATCGCAAATTCATTGGGGGTTTACCCAAGTTGCGATGGATGTCACACAAATGCGAATTTAAATTCAGCGGATAAAGGGAATTTAAAATCTGCTGCAAAAACCGCTTATAATAAAGATAAAAGAGGATTGTCTGGTTTAAAAACATTTCTCGCTTCTACCACGCCCATCTTAACTTGTGTTGCTCCACAGGTTTTAATAAATAATGTTTGTTCAACAGTATCGACCATAAACACAAAGCCGTCACTCAACGCCATTGCTCAACAATGGGATGTACAGGTAGGTGAAACTTTAATTATTCCAATATCTGTAAATGATGCTCAAGAAGATGACTTTCAAATTATTGCCAGTAAATTAGTTGGCTCGAGTTTAAGTGATCGTTATGTAGGTGAATCGGGATTACCGTCCGTTGATTTCAAATGGACACCTGCTGCTGTAGATGTCAATAAGATAAAAACTGTCACATTTAATGCTAAAGAGTCGAATACTAAACAGAAATATTTATCTAACAAAATATCAGTAAAAATACGTGTTTGGCCGGAAGGTGATCGTGATTTCGCTTCAATTACAAAACTAAAAGTGACCAAAACTGTATGGAAAGATGGAATATTGAGTTTAGCTGGAGCAATCACTTTTAATAAATTATTAACAAATACCGAACGCCAAGACTTTATTGATAAATTACCTAATTTAAGTCTTTATAATTTAAGTGGTGTTGAAATTTATTCAACGCCATTAGTTGTAAAAATTAATGGTAATTGGCAAATATCAGCTAAGCTTACTTCTATTCCTTGTGATGTAACATTTCAATTTTCAGGGCAAAATGCTAGCCATAAAGTCATTGGCTGTAATTGAACCATTTAACAATGTCATAAGGTAGAACTAAATGATAGGGAGTATTGACATGAAACTAATTAATATATGTTAAATATATCGTTAATATAGAAGAATAGATCATGAAAGCAACATCGACGTCAAAACAAGATCAACGGTGTGATTGGAAAATTACGCTGTCATACAATATTAATTATTAAAAATAAACAAGGCTACCTCTTCAAAACATCTCGCTAAATATCAGGCGTGAGTATCAATCGAACGGGCACTTGACGTTCCCATATTCACGCTAACATTAGTGGATACTGTTGCAACGCTCTTTGTTGGAGTAATTGCACCAACAACCTCATTAGGTTTAACTAAAACAGGTTGATTTAATATACGAATGGTTTGCGAGATGGTTGGAATGACTGATGAATTTATCATTCTGTTCTCCAAATTGTTAACAACAACATGCAACCATACTTTTATCACACCAAATAGCAAATGGGATTCTAATCCGTTTGCAGTTTTCAGCGTGACTAAACTGTATCGGCTAAAGTTAGTATTATTTTAGGGTGTATTTGTCAATAAAGCTATTTGTTTTTATTAGTATTTTTATTGCTATACGCTATTTTATTAAATGGTTATTTAAAACATTTAACCAAAATGAGACTATTTAGACATGAACCTTTATTGTCTTCGAAAATGGAATTATTGTGTCGATTTAAATCATTGCTAAATCAGGATGTTATTTTTGATAGCTTACTATAAAAAAATTATTATGCCCCATAACAAAGATTAAATCCTTAATTTATGCTTAATTTTTTCTAACATTTGCAATGGATTAATTGGCTTAGCAATAAAGTCGCTCATACCTACTTCTTGACATTTTTCTTGTTCATCAAGCGTAACGCCTGCGCTCATTGCAATAATTGGTAAATGTGCAAATTGAGAATTTTTACGAATAATTTTTGTCGCTTCAAATCCGTCCATTACAGGCATTTGGACATCCATTAAAATGATGTCGAATGTGTTTTTTTCAAGTAACGCTAAAGCTTCCTTGCCATTATCGGCAACGGTTACATGCAACTTAGCATTGCGCAGAAACTGACTGGCTACTTGTTGACTGAGTGGCGTATCTTCAACAAGTAATACGCGAGTATTTTCGAGTGATTTTGCAACTTCTGCAATAAGCTCAGAGAGTGTTTTTTTAATTGGATTAGAAAAATCTGTTTCTAATTTTTTTATCTCAAAAGACAGTGTAAATGAAAATTCACTGCCAAAATCAGGCTTACTATTACAAATAATTTTTCCACCCATCAACTCGACAAATTTCTGACTAATTACAAGTCCTAGTCCCGATCCACCAAAACGTCGACTAATAGATGTATCTGCTTGTGAGAAAGACTGAAATAACAATTTTTGTTGCTCCTCGTTCATCCCAATACCACTGTCCTTGATTGCAAAATTTAGCTGTATCTCTTTTTCATTTTGAGAAATCAACGATATGTCTAAATTAACAAAGCCTTTTTGTGTGAATTTAACACTATTATTAATTAAATTAATTAATATCTGTTTGAGCCTAAGTGAATCCCCTTTTAGTAAAAAATTAAGATTAATTGGCTGAACAATATTTAATGTTAATCCTTTATGTCGAATTTCTTCGGTAAATAATATAGTTATATTTTCAATTACATCATCTAAATTGAAATAATCTAGTTCGATTTTCATATTGCCTGATTCAATTTTAGAAAAATCTAAAATATCATTAAGAATAGCCAATAAACTTTCCGATGCACCGGCTATGTTACGCAAATAATCATATTGTTTATCAACAGGTGAGTTCATTCCAAGCAGTGATAAACCAATAATGGCATTCATGGGAGTACGAATTTCATGACTCATATTAGCAATAAAATCAGCTTTGACTTTTACCGCAACCTCAGCTTTAACTAACGCTACGTTAAGTTCATGTGTACGTTGTTTCACCTGCTTTTCTAAATCAAGATTAAGTAAATAAAGCTCACGACTTTTTTCTTCAAGTAACTCTTCAGCTGCTTGACGTGCCAAACGCTCTCGATATAATCGTTTTCTCCATTTTATATCTAGATTATCATCTTCTACTGTCATGTTCATTCAATTAACGTGTAATACGGAACTCAGTCGCATGATCATCAAGTAATCGTCTATTAATAATCAAATTTTCACTGAAATACTGACCTGCACCAATAATAAGCCCTTCAGCTAAATCAGGAATATTTTTATCTGATTGATAAATCATTACAAGCGTATCCTCTTGAATTGATGTATCAAATTTAGGTAAGGATGCGTTAGGATAAAGTTTCTTGACTTCAACATGGATAATAGTGTCTATAGATGATAAAAATTCAAAGCAATCATCCTTGTTTTCAGTAAAATTTGGATAAATCAATACTAATCTCTTAAATAGAAAAGTACCGAATATTTTTACTAAATCCGATACGCCGATATGTGTATGTTCTGACAGAGCTGTTACCAACCGTAAAAGTTCTAAATAATCATAATTACCTAAAGCGGTATAAGCACCTTCATTAGGTAACGTAGCATCTTCAATTATGTCATCGAGCATATCATCGCCAAATTCTGTTTCTACTAATGTGAAAAATTCTGTAAAAATTCTGCCTAGCATGTTGAAATCATTCCTAATAATAAAAAGTTGGTTATAGTTGATAAAACGTCTAAACTAAGAATAACTAGAATTGAACCGGATTATATATAACCATAACATAAATGTTACAAAAACAAGAATTTTCAATCCCTCTCTCGATTTGCGACACGATGATTATAGTCACTTGCTCGCTTTAAAAGCTATTACCAAAATTTTAAGCAATAGCTTTTAGCAAAAAGAGAATAGCTAATTACTTAGCTAAAACCTGACGACCATTCAAAGCTTGAACGGGACGTGCATTATCATGATATAAATCCTCAAATGCAGTTAATTGCGCAGGCGTAATTTGAATTGGTGTTTTCAACACATACCAATTTACACCCTCTGTACATGGTGGTGTTGTTAATGATCCTGAATACAAATAAAACTTAGTAATGCTCGATAATAACTTAGTCGGATCAGCAATCAGCGCAGGAGTTTCTGTTAAGGTACTAGGTGCCACATCAAGTATTTTTTGAAATTCAACATTCTTTTTTGCTGTTGCAGATACATCAACCATTACACCTACTACGGCGAGTTTACCGTCAGGTGTGCTATGTACGAAATGAATTTCTGCAGCAGACGCTTTACCATTTACAACATGCTCACTAGGTGCATGAATATGATATTGCAATAAATTATATTGCTCGCTACCGATAGACAAGACGCTTTTAGATGTTGCTGGTAAATTTACTTTAATACTATGGCCGTTGTTAACAACCGTTAACGATTCACTTTTATATGCTGTTTTTAAAGCATTTGTACTTTTAACAGCTTTCACCGCATTCAAATCAACTGGAGATTGCTTTAGCCCCAAACCACATTCAGCATAAGGCAAATCAGATGCTTTTGTCGGAGTGGTAGTATTACTTAAATTTTCCCATGGCTCATCATAAGTCCAATGAGGATCAGTGCTAGCAAAAACAACTGATGTTGCTAAAAGAGAAGTAATTACAAAAGTTTTTTTCATAAAAGATCGCATTTATATTTCCTCAAAATTTAGCAAGTGTGGGTGCGACAAAAATCAATAATACTAGGCGTCGATTCCTTTGGTGTTTCTTGTGTTTTTGAATCTTGAGGAGGTGTTTGCGTTTGCGTAGTAGGCTGTGTAGGTGCAGTGGGTTGCTGCGTTGATTGCGGCTCTGCAAATGCCGGCGTGTTTAGTATAGTTAACGTTAACGCTATTATTATTTTTTTCATATATACCTTCATTAAATTAAGCTAGTGTTATTTTAGCCATTAAATAATAAACAAAATTCAAATAGCATTCCATTCAATTTAAAACAAAAACAATGTCCGAACTTAAAACACCGAAAATCTATAACGGATAAGAAAAATATCATCGACACATAAAAAAAATAAAAGGTATCCAGCCCAGACCCCCGTCTAGGCTGAAATCTTTAAACAATCGCTCTACTAACCGCCTCACTGACCCTTCTCAGGTCGTCTTAGCTTGAATATGTTCCAGACCGTCAAATTAACGCATGCCAATACAACAGACATATTGATTTTCAATCCCTCGCTCGATTTGCGACACGGTGATTGGAATCACTTGCTCGCTATACACACAAGAAAATCGTAATTGCTTTTGGCTTAATCATCATAATGACCGCCAATCGCAAAGATGAAAATAGCATTGTCATCAAACCGATAAATCAAACGATCTTTCTGTGACAGTCGTCGTGACCAAAATCCCGAAAGCTCGTGTTTCAACTGCTCTGGGCTACCTAAGCCTTGTGACGGATCATTTCTGAGCATCTCTTTTAATATTTTACGCAACTGCTGATGTTGTTTTTTATCATCTTCACGCAATTGCTCGTAGGCCGCCCACGTTTTACCTTCAAACACTAAGGATCGCATTCATTTCCTCGTCTGTCGGTGTATAGCCTGTACGTTCCTGATGGGTTTTCTTGGATAACTCAATCTGTTGCATTAAGGCATGATTTTGTGAAACATAATCTGTTTCATCTTCTTCAACTATAATTAACACTTCCACTTTCTTGCCTTTTAAAAATGGCAAGGGAGATTTTAAATTGAGCTGTTGTGGATTATCCAAGGTCAATGTTTCTTTGTACGCGTACATAGTCACCTCTTAATTTTAGACATGGAATTATAAACTGGCTAATTGCGGCTTAATCTCGGTTTATAAATGGCTCAATTCATGACTGATTGCATTTTTCAAATTTTGAATGTGAGATTCAATATTTTCAATTTCAGTGAAATTAGAAAAATCGCCTTGTTTGAGCTTTGCCAGCGTTTGCAAACACAATCCGAGATCGATTTCAAATTCATCACCCATGTATAGTCCTATTTCATTATATTCATAGTTCAAGATTATTGTACCAGTTTTGGATTGCCCCCGAATGCGTTTTTGCGTCAATTACAAGAGGAGTTTAACTAATGGCTAATTATGCTTTACGTGTGCCTGAATCGTTGTTTTCCTACGCTCGCCAAGTAGCAGAAGAAGAACAAGTCTCAATGAACCAATTCTTTGTTAGTGCTATTGCTGAAAAGGTATCTGCATTGAAAACTGAATTATACTTTAAGGAACGCCAATTACGCGGCGAACCCATTGATTTTGATGCTTGGTTGGGTGCAAGCCCTGATGTTGACCCTATGTCCGGTGATGAACTATAGACACGGTGATTGGAATCACTTGCTCGCTGATGTTTGCTTTTTGCAGGGCTTTAGGGAACAATTACAAATAACGTATAACCACTATTGAAAGTAAACATCATGATTACTAAAGAAGATTTAAAACAAGAAATTGAACGACTTGATTCTGGCTATTTAGAATTGGTTTTCAATCTGTTAAAACAGTTTCCACATCAAAGCAAACCAGATCCATTGAGTTGCTCGCGCCCGATTGAATACACAGGCAATGACGATACCATTAATGATTTGGCATTTACTGATATTGTTGATGCGGCAAGTTATGGCAAACAGCTAAGAACTGACAGCTGGCAAAAATAAAATGGCGAACCACTTACTTTGTGATACTTGCGTCATTATTGATTTTATTAATGGTCGAAGCCAAGAATTAGCGAACCTACTCAATGAAGATCGAATTTTGTTCATAAATTCAATTATTGAAATGGAATTGTTCCAAGGTGCTCGCAATAAAAGTGAGTTACAGACAGTTGAGAAAAGATTAGCCTCTTTTCGTTTACTCATGATGCAACAAGAAATTTTTGATTTAGCTACTCAGTTTCTCAAAACATATCGACTATCTCACGGATTAGCATTACCTGATGCAATCATTGGTGCTACAGCCGTTTACTATCAAATACCACTGTTAACCTATAACACAAAAGATTTCAGATTTTTACCCAATATCGAATTGTGCAGTTCATTTGTGTAACCGAAAAAATAAAGGGAAACCAGCCCAGACCCCCGTCTAGGCTGAAATCTTTAAACAATCGCTCTACTGACCGCTTCGCTGACCAAAATTTAAAAAATGCTGTTCAAGTTAACGGTGTTTTTAGAGTCAGAAATGTTCATATCTGAGAAAAGAATGAAGTTAATTTAAAACACTGCATAACATCAAAACAAAAAAATAATACGAAGTAGAGTTTCATGAACAATCACTTATTTTTGGTTTTGGCGAAGGTATTCCTAATATAAATCTAGTTATAATTTAGAAAATTTTTTTCAAAAGTACTTTATCAACAAATTTTCCAATTACAGAATATATGAAATTGTTTTCTTTCGCTTCAATAATTTTAAAATATACATCCGTGTTATTATTAACAATTATGTATTTCTCGGTCCTGTACCATGTTCTTATATCTCCAAAAAAATTAATTCTTATTTTCAAACCATTGGTTTTTGAAACATCAGTGACTAGTTCATTAATAGACTTCACTAAATCTTCTAAAAAACCATCATCTAAAAACAATTTGTCAATTGCTATCAACTTGATGTTTAACTCGTGAAGTTCTTTTTCAGTAGAAATATTAATAAATTTAAATTGACTCTTTAAAGACTCTGCATTTTTGATAAGATTACCGTATATATCTTCATCTATCATAATGGCTTTTTTTATGTCAATTGACAACACATTTATTTCACCGGATAAATTAAGTCTATTATTACGTAACAATGATGCTATATTTTCATTTATTACTTTATAAATATTCATAATATTAAGAAAATTTCATAAAATAGGTAATATTAACTGACATCAATTTTACTCGGAATTTCGCTTTTACAATGCTTGCATATAGATTCATTTCTAGGTATGGTTTCACTACAAAAAGGACACTCTATAATTTCTATTTCATTTAGCATTGAGCCACAATGTTTACATTTTATTGCAGTCAATTTAATTGTCTCCAAACAAACAGGACACGGTTTCGTATATGTGTTTTCTATACGCATACGCTCATCATTTTGAATTGTTTTATTTATTTTTGCATCAATTAATTTGTCAACATGAGACTCTACAACGTCTAAACGATATTCATGAAGTTTTTCATTAGTTACAACTCTATCTTTTAATTGCTGATGATTCATATTTACTTTACTAATGTCTCGTTCAACTTTCAAATCGGACATCATAGCAAGAACTATACCCGCTAGTATAGGGCTAAACAAGATAGCAATAACGAACCATGTTATCCCGCCCCTACCTTTATTGCTTGCAGCAGAACTTACCCAAAAACACAATCCTAAGTAAATAAAAAATGAAACACCATCAAGATCGCCTTCACTAGCAAATGCGGACTGACTAATAAACATAGTCATTATTAAGCACATGACCCTGTTTTTTATTTTTGATTGCCCTTTACAACGGTAGTTTCGTATGGATGTCATTACGTGTCTCACAAAAAAAATTAGTTAAATTTATGTTCTTATAGATTGAACGCATATATCAAAAATAATTTTAAGATTTAACGATCATTATGAACTGTATTCTTTTCCATTAGTTGAAATTAAATACAACCATTTCATATATGGCAATCTTAAATATATTTGGGATTTATCCAAAACAGCCCCCATTACCATCGCTCTACAAAGTAAATTTACACCACCTTGAATTCTTTCACACATTGCGTCGGCACTATCAATGAAGTTAGTTTTGTTAAGTCTTGAAATTATAATAGTTTTCCCTTCTGGAACGGCGCCAATAGGGCTTACAACGAAAATCGTTAGTTGTGTATAAATTACTACTATTAAGAGAATACTGCTAATCGCTAGTATTACTTTATTATTCATTATTGTTTCCTTAATATAGAAAAATTCATGCTACTTAAATTTCAATTTAAATTCCAATAAAAACCCTTATTTTTACTAGTTATAACACCTTTTGGTTATTTAGCAATCCCTCAAATGAGTGACTATATAAAAGAAAAAAATAAACTCAGCCCAAGCCCCCGCCTAGGCTGAAATCATTAAACAATCGCTCTACTGACCGCTTCACTCACCCTTCTCAAAGTCTCATCAGCTAAGTG
>ERZ1034363.1554-NODE-1554-length-12818-cov-2.640531_pt1 | contig 12818 bp, 29 predicted proteins | sample MGYA00520616_ERZ1034363 | MGnify/ENA primary metagenome ERZ1034363 (study PRJEB33736, sample SAMEA104284506) | Azolla filiculoides | biome: Urban; feature: Water surface; material: Ditch water | place: Netherlands | collected 2015-10-28 | depth 0-0.1 m ...
GGGTACTGCTGCGCGTGGTTCGGCTATTGGTTCTGCCGTGTCTGAGGGTATGGTTTCGTACTTGGCTGATACAAACTCAGTTGAAGTTTATGACGCTAGTTCTTGGCAGTCGCTTAATCCTGCTGGGCGGGTTGTTCAAACAATTTTTGCGACTACAAGCACAACAGTTTCAACAACTACCAATGTAGATACTGGCTTAGAAGCTAGCATTACTCCTATTTATGCAAATAGCGATATTTATGTAACAGTGCATCAAATGGGATTAGAAAGACCAGCAAGTTCATCGGTGCAAACTGTAAACATTAGGCTTTTCAAAAACGGTTCTTTACAACATTCTTTTGGTACGGACATTTTTTACACCGCATCAGTTTTGCTTATGCAAGGTTCAATGAGTGGCGCTTATAAAGAAACAGTTTCATCTACTGCCACAATTTCTTATAAAACAAATCTTCGAGCAAATGTAACTGCGAGCACAGTTTCAGCACAAAAAAATGGTGACACTAGCATTATGATTATTCAGGAGATTGCGCGATAATGGATATTTCACTAATCCTCACAACAAACTACCCTGAAACCCTATGGGCGCTCACTGGTACAAACTATTCTGGTCTTGAATGGTTTGATGAATCTCCTAAACCTACAGAAGCTGAGCTTGAAGCACAGTGGTCTGAAGTTCAATACAAGGTAGCTTACGATGCTGTGTCTGCCAGCCGTCACTCAGCCTATATTGCGCCTAACGGTTCTGACGCGGTGTTTATGAAGTATCAGCGTGGTGAGGCTACTGAGCAGGAATGGCTTGACGCTGTAACAGCAATCAATGACGCAAACCCCTACCCTGTTAAGGCTAAAAAGTGACTATCTACGACTGCCCAGCAATGACCTGGACTGAATTTCTCAATATCCCTAACGGTGAGACTGTGTTTAATCACGGTGCTTCAGAATGTGTAGCACTAGCGAATCAGTTTAATGAGGGTGTTCTTGGTGGCGGCTTTGTCGCTGTCAGTTCTGCCCTGCAGTGGTGGACTAATGAGAACGTAGCTACTGTTCACGGCTTTGACCGTATTAGTTCAGCTCCTCAAGTGGGAGATATTTTCATTGCAAGCGGTGATCTTTATGACAACTACTTTGGTCATATTGGGGTTGTTGTTCGCGCTTGGGATGGTTCTACGTTTGGCACTATGGAGCAAAACGTTGGCGGTCAGTATGTTTCGCGCCATGATAGGACTATGGCTAACGTTGATGGTTTCTTGCGGCCTATTAACCAAAGCCCACTAACTCCACCAGCACCCTCGCTGTTGGGGAATCAGCGCCAAGCTGGTGAGGGTGGCGCAAACCGCCGCTCAGCACCAACAACTGAATCTGAACTTTTAGAGCCAAATTTAGAGCCAAATGAAGTAGGCAACTTTGTCAACTTTGCTCACGCTCAAGACCCTTACGGTAATGGCAATGACGTTTGGTTTCAAGGCGTATCCGGTAACTGGTTCTATTCAGGTGCGTTCACTGATGCAGGCACGCATGACTTGAATGATGTTACTGGCACTGCACCTTCACCTGGTGAAATCATTTTGCCTGTTGAGCCAACTCCTACCCCTGTTGAGGATACGGTAGAATCTACTAATAAGCCTTCGGTAAAACCGGAATCTAACGAGCATTTGGAGAAGCCTGTGTCTAGCGCAAAGCCACAAACCCCTGAAGAATTACAGGCAGCTATTGCACGCCAGAACGCTCTTGTTTCAGGTATTAAGCCTGCAGACTTGGGTTCTATCATCACTAACCCTGTAACGCGCAAAATCATTTGGGCTATCTATGGCATCACTGGCTTGTTTATTATTGGTGTAATGGGTGGGCTTACTGCTGCTCAGTGGATTGCTCCTGAGTGGTTTATTTTCTCTACTGGTGTTTACACTGCTATCAGCCCTGCTTTTGCTTCTCTTGCTTTAGCTAACATTAAGCCTGAGTAATGTCTGAAGTTACTCTGCAAGATATTGCCTTAGCTATTGCCAGGCTTGAGACTAAACAGGATGCCATGATGAAACAGCTTGACGAGCTGACTAAAACTACTGATCAGCATTGGAAGAAGATTGGTGAGCTTGAAACTAAGCTTGCACTTCTTGAGCAACGTCAAGGCCCTCGTGTGCATTGGACTGGGATTGTTGGCCCTATCTTGGGTATTGCTGCACTGCTTGCAGCGTATGTAACTTATATCGTCAAATAGGCTTTAGCGCGAAGCCTTCCCCATAATGGGGTTTATTTGTGCGCTCTACAGGAGGTAATAAATGGAAGATGTAAATGTTGTTGATGGTTATTCAGTGCCTGTAGATCCATTTGATTTACTGATGTGCGACAGCTGCCAATAAGTGTAAATATCAGGTTGGCATTTTTACACTTAAAGTAAAATAACGTAAGGCTATTTATACTTTATGGCTGTAAAGTAGAAATACAACCTCAAGGGTTTCGCCCCTTGATCTATCCCCTAGTGCTATAACGTTCACCGTACGGTGTGGCTAGCTAGGGGATATTTTCTTATATACTTTAGGTGCGTGGTCTTTCCCCCTTTCCCACGCTGAACGCCCTGAGTTTTCTGGTTTCTCAGGGCGTTCCTTAATTTAAGCGTTTTGCTTATATGCCTTGTAACCGGCGAACATTGTAACTATGAGGCTTACTAGGAATAGCCCGTTATAGTTTGTTAGAAGGGCTACAGTGACCGTTGTGGGTAGCATGGCTAGGAATAGTGCGCTCATAGTGTGACCACCAAAGCAACAATGGTGAGGAACATTACTATTACTGCTACTACTCCGCAGCCTATGGCTATGGGTAGATCGTCACGGTATTCAGTTGATGCGTATGATTCAACGTATTTGGTTGCTGGTTGTGGTTCTTGTTCTTCTAGGTTTTCCATGATTTGCCCTTTCATTAAACGTACTGTTCAAAAACGTATTCAGTGCCAAACTCGTTCCAGCCTTCAAACTTGCGGAGAAGGGTTGAAAGCTCGTGGCGAAAAGCTAGGTCAGTGACTGCGTGGGTGACGTAAATTACTGCAGCATCTGTCTTGCGAACTGAAAACTTGATACCTGGGTAGGTGTTTGCTAGTTCGGTGCGGATTGTCTTTGCTGTTGCTACTGCGTTCATTTTGTTTCCCTTTCTTTGAGGTTTCCCTCTTGCTTATGTAACTACTCTACTCCTGTAAATACACTTGTCAACTTATTTACAAACTTTTTTCAAACTTTTTTTAAAATGTTTTTGGCAATGTCAGAGGGTTATGCCTATACTCAAAGAACCAAAGGAAAGGGAAACAATGGTTAGAAATAGAGCGTCAGCTAAAAAGGCTGGCACAAGCTTTGAAACACTTGTTGCAGACTATCTAGCAATGAAGATGGCAGACATTCTTATTAGCCGTAGGGCTAAAACTGGTTCTAAAGACCGTGGCGATATTCACGGCGTTAAGACTGTAGCCGGTGGTCACGTTGTTATTGAGTGTAAAAATACTGCTCGTGACGGTTTGCCTCAGTGGATTAAAGAGGCTGAGATTGAGCGTAAAAATGATGACGCTGTAACTGGTGCAACTGTTGTTGGTGTTGTGGCTCACAAAAAACATGGATCAGCTAAGCCTGGTGAACAGTATGTGACTATGACGCTGGAGACTTTTACTATTCTTTTGCGTGGTGGTTCGCCTGAGTTGCGTGGCGTGGAGCTGGCTAAAGAGGTGGGCAAGCTGTGAGTGATTACACACCTACAACAGAAGAAGTCAAAGAGTCATATTTCGACTGGAATGGCGGCCACGGGGTTGAGAACCCTATTGGGCTATATGAAGAGTTTGACCGTTGGCTTGCTGAAGTAAAAGCACAGGCCCGTAAAGCTGAACGTGAATACCTTATTCAGTATTTACAGTCAGAAATAAAAAGCGCAAATGAATGGTGTGAAGAAAACAAAGATTATTGCACACCAGAGGATGATATAAAAAATTTAATGGTTATTGTTACTTATGAGAATTTAGTTGAAACGCTTTCTGCCAACCCTTACCGACAGGCTGAACGTCTTGCAGCTTTCGAGAAAGCAACCCCAGAAGATTACACACAGGGAGAAACAGAATGATACAGATTGAACGCTTTATAGCTTCTAGTCAGACTCGTGACTTGTGGCTTGCAGCGCGTGACCGTGGCGTAACTGCTACTCAAGTGGCTAAGGCTTCGACTCCTGCAGGGATGAAGGAAGTGTTGGCACAGATTGAGAACCCTACACAGGTTGAACCTAATGCTTATATGGATTGGGGCAACGAGCGTGAGGCTCATATTGCTCATGTTGTGAAAGAGCGTTACGGGATTCTCAGTAATGACTATTTGTTGTGTGCTGAGGGTGCAAGTAATGAGTGGCAAATGGCTACCCCTGACGGCCTAAGTATTGATCACCGTTTTATTGGCGAATATAAGACCAGTGGTAAGAGTCTTGATAAAGTGCCTGCTAACTATATGCGTCAGGTTCAGTGGCAGCTTTATGTGACTGGCGCTGAGAAGTGTCTGTTTGCGTATGAGCTACGCCTTGAAGGGCCTGAGGGTTTTGTTCCTGGCTTTGACGTTGAATGTCAGTGGATTGAACGTAATGAAGAAATGATAACTGAGCTGATTGAGACTGCTCAGAAGGTGCAAGAACACGCAATTTTCTTTGAGAGGTCACAACGTGAGTCTGCTTGAACGTTTTGAATCTAAATACTTTGTTGCGCCCGATGGTTGCTGGATTTGGAGCGGTGCAGTTCGCTCATATCGTTATGGCGTTATTTGGCATGAAGGTAAATTAGAAGCTGCTCATAGGGTAAGTTATGAAATGAAATTTGGGGCGATTCCCAAAGAATTAGTGATTGACCATTTATGCGGTCAAACATTTTGCGTAAACCCGTTTCATCTTGAGCCAGTTACTCAGGGTGAAAACGTGAGGCGTGGTGGAACTACTAATAAAATTTGCCCTCACGGTGTGGGTGAAACAAGTTGCAATGAAGGTTGCAAGAATAAATATATGCGCGAATGGCGTGCTACAAGAAAGGGAAAATAATGGCTAACTTCGATCTCTCCCAATATGAGACTGTTGATTTAAGAATAAAAAAGATTCGTGAAATGTATCCTGACTCTAGAATTGTGACTGAGGATTACACCACTGAGAATGATCGCGCAATGGGTATTTGGCGAGTCAAAACCTATATCTATTTGACTGCAGGAGATCAGGCTAACAATTTGCCTTCAGCTACTGGTCACGCTTTTGAAGTTGATGGTGGTGGTGGTTCTATAGCCAACAAGTTTGCGGCATTAGAAAATTGCGAGACGAGTAGCGTGGGCCGCGCTGCAGCTATTTTGTTTGGGGCTAAGGCTTCAGCCGCTGAGATGGAGAAGGTGGCGCGTGGTAAGACTCCGCAGAAGCCTGCTGTGTCTTTGCCTGATGGTTTGCTTGACGATATTGCTCAGGCTAAAACTCTTGAATGGTTGAAGTCTACTTGGGCTGATGCTGTTGCTGGTGGTTATAGTGACCTTGTTAAGGATGCTATTGGTAAGCGTAAGGGTGAACTTTCGTGAGTGAGTTGAGAACATATTTTGAGGCTAATTTACCTTGGCTTGAGGTTGTTGAGGCTAGAACTGATGACGGTGGCGTTGATTACTTTTTGAAGATTGATGGTACTTATTCGGAAGATGGTGCTGACGGAATGCTTGAGTATCACCGTAAAGAGTTGAAGCGTGTTTTGAAGGCTGAGGGTTTAGCATGACTCCTGAAGATATAAGGTTTGAGTTGGCTCAGGTTGGGCGTGAATTGTCTAAGGCTGCTGATGCTATTCAGGTTTTGGAGATTGAGGCTGAACGGGCTGAGTTAAAAGCTCAGTCTGATATGGATAAGACGTATATGACGGCTGAGGGTTCGATTGAGGATCGTAAAGCTTTGGCTCGTGAGAAGGCTTTGCAGTCTCGTGATGCTGCGTTTGTTGCTCGTGCAGGGTATAACAGGGCTAGGGCTAAGGCTAAGCATTTGGAGTTGAGTCAAATGCGTTTGATGGCTACGTTGAAATCTATTCAGGCTGAGGGTGCGTAGTGGAGTCTAGGGCGTGGATGTCTGGGGCTGTGTGTGCGCAGACTAATCCTGATTTGTGGTTTGCTGCTAAGAAGGTTTGTCAGACTTGCCCTGTTGTTGCTGAGTGTGGTGAGTATGCGATTAGGGCGAATATTCTTTATGGCATTTGGGGCGGTATGACTTTGCGTGAGCGCCAGGCTGTGAAAAGGCGTAACCGTAAATAATTTACTAAATGTGTATTGACACTCAAGCGGTCTGTGTTATTGTTTATGACATAGGCCGTTTGGCTGTAGAAAGGGAAAAAGAAAATGGGCGTTTACAAGACTTTAGATATTGAGCTTCAGGAGCTTGATATGGAAGTTGATTTTGGTAACAAGGATGATGTCTTTGATCTTGTTATTGATTCAAAGCTTTCTGGTGTGAAGTTGTCTGACTTGATGCGTAAGTGTGTTGTTTCAAACATTTACGAGAATGTTCAGTTGCAGCCTCTTATGTGGAATGAAGAATTTGTTACCTCGTTGGAGTGGCATTATGCATAATCAGGAGCTTATTGAGCGTATGGTTTTTGAGTTGCGCCGCCTGGAATGGGTTAGGCGTGCAGTAGCGGAAGTGAAGGGTAAGAGATGAATACACCGTTGAGGTCTGTGAGAGTTCCTGACGAGGTTTGGAAGCCTGCTAAGGCGCGTGCTGAGGCTGAGGGTATTCCGTTGACTGCTGTTATTGTGACGGCGTTGATTCAGTTTCTTGAGGGTAAGTAATGTTTATGATTGAGGTTAAGCCTTTCTGGTTTGTTCAACTGTGGACTGTGAAGCGCCGTGGCGAGTTTGTTGCTTCTGGTTGGGCGTGGAGTGTTGATAAGGCTAAGGGTAAAGCTTTGTCTGTTATTGAGAAGGTGGCGTGATGACTAACACTGGTGTTATGCGTTTGAAGTATGCAGAGCTTGAGGCTAGGCCGTCACGGTTTTTTAACGTTGCCGCCTATAAGGCTTGGTGCATGCGTGCTGATAAATGGGCAGATAATGTCAAAGCTTAAAATTGGTAGCTTGTTTAGTGGCTACGGCGGCCTAGATATTGGCGTTATGAATGTTCTTGATTCTGAAGTTGTGTGGCATTGTGAATGGGAAGATGCGCCGTCAGCTATTCTTGATGCTCATTGGCCTGGTGTGCCTAATTATCGTGACGTTAGCAAGGTTGATTGGTCAACGGTTGAGCCTGTAGATATTTTGACTGGTGGTTTTCCGTGTCAGGATGTGTCGCTGGCTGGCGCTAGGCGCGGTTTGAAGGATGGTACTCGATCCGGTTTATGGTCAGAGTTTGCTAAGGCTATTGAAATATTGAAACCTAGATTGGTGGTTATTGAAAATGTTAGAGGATTACTCAGCGCAAGTGCAGCCTATGGCGAGCTGGAACAGTGCGCGTGGTGTATGGGTGACGAGTCAGGTGAGCCTTCTTTGCGAGCACTTGGAGCTGTTCTCGGAAGTTTGGCCGACATCGGGTATGATGCGGAATGGTGTGGTTTACGCGCAGCAGATGCAGGTGCGCCACACAATAGGTACAGAATCTTCATCACTGCATGGCCGAGCAATACCAACCCCTACGGTGATGGATTCGGTTCTGCGGGGGGGAACAGCAGAACTGTAACTAAGTCACAGCCTTATCGTGGCATTGGCCTTGTTACTAGGTCTGATCGTGCCGCTAATGGTGCGCTTGATATAGAGCTTCTTCGTACTCCTGTTGCTGATGAAACAGGGGGGGGTATGACTTCTCCAGCGATGGCGAAAGCCAAAGGTCAGACACTCAGGTTAAGTGGTCAGATTGTGGATCTTGTAGAACCTGGCAGACTGCCACAGCCACAGCCAGAGAGAGAGAGAGAGAGAGAGAGAGAGAGAGAGAACTTTGATGCCAACCCCGACAACACGGGATTACAAAGATTCCAGCGTGACGGTGGCGAAGCATCGCCCAGAGGACAAAGACACGTTGAACAGGGCTTTAGCTCACCTCTTTTCCCCACGCCAGTTGCGAGTGAAGGAATGAAGGCTACTAATCGTCAGACTGCTGAGCAGAAGGGTAGGACTGGGCAGGTTTGGTTAACTAATGTTGCACAGTCAATAAGGGAAGCTAATGAGTAATACAGACTGGGGTCAGTATGAGGCTGCTATTCGTCGCTGGGAAGCTGTGACGGGTCGTGAAGCTCCTAAACCTACAGAGGCTACTGGCAGGGATGGGCAGCAACAGTTGAGTGCTAAGTTCACTGAGTGGATGATGGGCTTACCTGAAGGCTGGATTACTTCACCTGAGATAGGATTAAGCCGTAATGATGCGTTAAAAGCTTGCGGTAACGGTGTAGTGCCACAGCAGGCAGAGCTTGCTTTACGTTATTTGTTAAGAAAGGGTGATAATGGCTAAGGCGCGTATGAGTTCACAGGATACTGTTGAAGAAGTTGATTGGCTTACTAACGGTGGAATGAGTGAGTACCAGATTTGTGAGGCGTTGCAGAAAACTCCTGCAGCGATTGCTAAGGCTGGTTGGCGTTCTGATCGTAAAGATATTTATTCACGCTTTGAGGTGGTGCGCCGTGAGTATCGGTAGGCGTTCTAAAGCTCAGGTGGCTGTGTCGCGCCCTATCGTCTATAAAAGGGATGGGCGTTGCTGTGTGGTTGATGGCTTGTTTGAGTCTGTTAAATGGCCTTGTGTGGGCGGTTTGACGGTGCAACACCGGCGCGGTAAGGGTATGGGTGGTAGTGCGTTAGGTGATGACCCTAAAAGCCTGGTGGTTATGTGTGGTTTTCATAACGTGTTGCAGACTGCTGATGCCGGTTTTGCTGAGGTGTGCCGCAGGTATGGTTGGGCTGTGCCTCGTTTTATTGCTGATCGTAATGATTTGAGCCGTATTCCTGTGAGGTATGTTGATGGCTGGTTTTTGCTTTCGGGTGAGGATAGGTTTAGGGTGAGTGATGAAACGGCTTTTGAATTGATGTTTGAGGCTTACGGTGACTTATTCGATTAGGTGTTAGAATAGACCTATAATTAAAAACGGCCCTGAGGTTCGCTTGTCACGTTCCCCAGAGCCTAAGCAATTACCTTAATGAGGAAGGCAACGCCATGACTAATATTCTACACAATAAGCGCGACATAGCACTAAACTATGTTGGCATTTCAGCCCGTAAACTAAACGAGGCTCAAGGGGATTTTGAGCAGGCACTAAACGCCGCCAAACTACTCAAGCACTATATAGACCTTGCTCGTGAAAACGGTTGCAGCGGTAAAGAGATTACTCTTGCTTTGGGTATGAGTGAGGATAAGCGCACCGCGCTAGGTGTGAACTAATGTCTACTTATGCCAAGATTGAACACAGCCTTTACGATAATCCTAAAATTGTTGGGCTATCCTGTGAGGCATTTCGCGCCTACGTTGAGGGCATACTTTATTCAGGTAAGAACCTGACTGACGGTTTCCTTGACGAGCGTATTGTTTCCCGTATGTGGGGTACGCAGGTTGCTGAAGAACTGACTGCTAATGATCCTGTAAACCCTTCCTGGGAACGTGTTGAAGGTGGCTGGCTTATTTATGGTTTTTGTGAGCGCCAAAACACTAAAGAACACGTTGAGGGCGTAAAAAAGAAGCGTAAAGAAGCTGTTGAAAAGCGTTGGGCTGATGCAAAAGCTAAGCAAAACTCAAACACAGCTGATACAAAAGCTATACAAAATGAATACAAAACTGATACAAAAGCTATACCAGATACAGATACAGATACAGATACAGATACAAATAAAGAACTTAAGCGCGGTACGCGCCTACAACACCCATTTGTTTTAACCAGTGACATGATCAAATGGGCTGTGGAGAAATATCCTCTAGTTGATTACAACTTACAGACTGAATCTTTTATTGACTATTGGACTGCTCAGCCTGGGCAGAAGGGCGTTAAGTCTGATTGGGTTGCTACTTGGCGTAACTGGATAAGAAACTCTAGGCCAACTATTAAGCCTGTTGCTGCTGATGCTAATGACTGGATGAAGTCAGAACCGATTGTTCTCCCATGAGCGCGGTTGAACAAGCCGTAATTGGCTCAGTCTTGCTTGACTCCAGCGTTATGCCTTTTGCGTTGAAAGAAGTTACTGCTTCAGACTTCAGTGATCCAGAGCTTGAAACAATTTGGTCTGGGCTTGTGCGTATGCGTGCAGGGATGGAACATATTGACGCTTTGACTGTTGGCGGCAAGTTGTCTGAATGGGGTTTGCGCCGTATTACGGTGGCTGACTTGTGGAAGCTTATAGATGCAGTTCCTCACGCTCATTCGGTTGCTGAATATGCTCGTCAGGTTCGCCTTGATTCTGTTCGCCGTAGGATTCGTGAGGCTGGGCATCAGTTGTTGGCTGAGGCTGATGCTCCTGAGCCTGGTGAAACGATTGCTAAGGGTATTCAGCTTCTTAAAGATACTCAGCAGGGTACTGTTTCTAACGATTTACGCGCTAAAACTTTGAATGAGATTCTTGAGGGTGAAGATGATTATGACTGGGTTATTCCTGGCTTGTTGGAGCGTAAAGACCGTTTTGTTTTGACTGGTACTGAGGGTGCTGGTAAGTCAACGTTTGTGCGCCAGTTGGCTTTGTTGAGTGCTGCAGGTATTCACCCCACATTGTTTAGCCCTATAAAGCCTGTTAAGACTCTTATTGTTGATGCTGAGAATACTGAACAGCAGTGGCGTAGAGCTACGCGCTCAATGGCTGATAAGGCTTCTCGTCAAGGCTCGGTTGATCCGCGCTTATCGGTTCAGTTGGCTTGTTCGCCTCGGTTGGATATTACTCGTGAGGCTCATTTAGGTCAGGTGCATAGGCTGATTGACGAGCATAATCCTGACGTTCTGTTTATTGGCCCACTGTATCGGTTGACTTCTCGTGCTATCAATAATGATGATGATGCTGCGCCTTTGTTGTCTGCGCTTGATACGTTGCGTGATAGGGGTGTTGCTTTAGTTATGGAAGCTCACGCTGGGCACGCTGTTTCTTCTGGCGGTGATAGGGAGATGCGCCCTAGAGGTTCTGCCGCGTTGATGGGTTGGCCTGAGTTTGGTATGGGAATTAGGCAGTCTAAACTTGACCCTTCAACTTTTGACCTTGTGCGCTGGCGTGGTGATCGTGATGCGCGTGATTGGCCTCGGTTTATGCGTAGGGGTGGTGAATGGGCTTGGACTCCAACAGAATTGTAAACCTTATGCAGGCTGACATTTTCTTTAACCGTAAGATAACTAAGCGTTATGCAAAGAAAGTGGCGAAAGAGCGTTACACACTTCAACCAGAAAAGGCTCAAAAACTTGTGCGAAAAACTACCAAACCTTTAAGCCGTGGTATAGAGTTTACTGAAAGACAGTTGCAGATTGCTGTTGCAGCATTAGTAAAGGGGAAACAATGACACATGAGGAAGCAGAAGCTACTCAGAACCTGCTTGTAATGTTAAACAAGATTCTCTACTTTGTAGGGGAAACTTCTCAGGGGCGTATGTCTCCTGAGGTTGGAATGGAGAATATTATCTCCGAAGTGATGAAAGGTTAGCTAATGGCTAAAATCGAAGTAAACGCATTTGTATCTGACTGGAAGTTTGGGGAAAAGTCTCCTAACCCTTCCTGGGGTATGAAAGTATCTGAACCACACTCTAAAAAAGAGGGTGAAAAGTGGGTAAAGGTTGGATCAACTAACTACACTGTGAAAAGTGCTTACGGTGTAGAAATTGATTTCAGTCAGTTCAATCAGGGGGAACGTGTCGCAATTACTGGCACGCTCACTTCTGAATCTTGGGAGTCTAACGGTAACAAGGGCAAGAGCCTAGTTATCAAAGCTACTTCTGTAGATGTGTTGCAGTCTGGTCAGCACGAGCAGCGCAACGTTGGAACTCGTGACCCGTTTACTGATAGTGACGCTCCGTTCTAATGTCTAAAAGTGTAGCCAACTGGTTTGTGCTAGTAACCGTTATCGTGCTTATTCTGCTTTCACTGCAGGCTGAGCCGGTAACGGCTACTCTTGGCTTCATTATTGCCGCGTTTTATTCGCTGGCGCTGCTCGTATCAGTATTAAAGGGGAAATAATGTTAGAAAATCTTGAACCCGTGAAGATAATTCGCACTTGTAAAGTTCGCACTCTGAAAGAAGGGCTATCTGATAGTGACGCAAAACTATTAGATGGTTATCTTGCTGATTCAGATACTTGGACTCCACACCGTCTAGCTAAAGCTTTAGGTTCTAAAGGGTTAAAGATTGATCACCGTCAGATTTCACAGCACAGGGATTTAATGTGCTCGTGTAGTGATATTCTGAGCTGATGCTTGAAAATTTGACCCCTGCCCCAAAGATTCAATCTAAGTCTAAATTTACGCCTGGGATTGAATTTGACGGTAATGAGGGTACGGCGGTAACTCCTGGTTACGATAATGAGCCGGAAAACTTTGACGCATTCCTTATTGATGCAGGGCTAGACCCTGACGGTATCGAAGTGATACCACCAGTACGCACTAGCCGCTGGCAACAGCAAAAAGATGGTGAACTTGTTTGGTTAACGTCTTACAGGTTTACGTTTAGGCGTAAAAAAGCCACTCGAAAGTGGCTTGTGTTTTTAATCTTTGTGCAGAGGGGGTAGAAATTACAACCCCAACGCCGCCCGCTCCGCCCGCCCCCGCACCCTGGCGCGTTCCCCAAACGACCCAAAGGCCAGCCGCTCGTCTTGCTCGCCATACGCCAACGCCTAGGCACCCAGCGCCCCGCCCAGCCGCCGACCACGCGG
>ERZ1034363.1556-NODE-1556-length-12791-cov-2.135048_pt1 | contig 12791 bp, 20 predicted proteins | sample MGYA00520616_ERZ1034363 | MGnify/ENA primary metagenome ERZ1034363 (study PRJEB33736, sample SAMEA104284506) | Azolla filiculoides | biome: Urban; feature: Water surface; material: Ditch water | place: Netherlands | collected 2015-10-28 | depth 0-0.1 m ...
CGCGTTCAAGCCCAGTTGACTTGTCGTTCAAGTCCTTTATCTGGTCTTCTGCATCACTCGGAAGCGGGACCATTCCAGCTATTTCTTGAGCCTTGTCCAGATTTTCCATTGTCATACGGCCTTCTTGTCAAGCTTGATGAAAAACTTCAACAGTGGTGGATATATTCTGTAAAACTGCGTTGCATCACCCTGCATGTATAGTGCAAAGCTTTCCGCAATTAGTTCCTCTCGGTTTGATGACCCATATCTGCTAATCAGCAAACCCCACTGATCAGCATGGCCTTGTGGTATCATTGCATTTAACGTTTCTAAGTGTTTGGCATGCAATCTATGCCCCATCTCATGCAGCACCACATCGCGCGGTTTTTTTAGCACAGACCACCCAAACGCATCTTCTGGCATTTTTTTGTATGCCTCGCCTAGGTCATCCGAAAAGAGATGGCCCCTAGAAGCAAATATTTTATCAGACCATGATTTATGTGTCTTTTTGTTGGCGCTGCTTACCTCTAGAAGCGCATCAATCATATCATGGTTAAATCCCTTTTCTGCGGAAAGATAGTAATCTCGCTTCATGTCAATTGCAGCGATAGCGCCATTATTCCACTTATACTTAACCCCAGCCTTGCGGTGATGCCCAACAAACGCCGCCTTGCCGATGCCAAATCTATCGGAAACCTCCATCATCGCGGCGTGGGTCTCATTCACCATCTTGATAGATGCCTTGGCTGGCAAATCAACACGATCAGCGACATCGGACTCCATTCTGGAAATTGCTTCTTTCAGTGTCTTCGACGGAACAAATGTTTCATATCTAAGTAGAGCGGCTGGCTTTATCACTGGCACAGATTGCGGTTTCACCACATATCCAGCGTCTCCCGTTTTAGGCCAAGGCCGACCGACACGGCGATACACAAGCGCGCATCGGCAGTTGTGATTTACAATGCCGTTGCTTACTAGTATACCTGTATCACTCTCAAAGTTGTAAACAGGACCATCATAATGGAACGTCTCGACAGAACTGCATTCCCGAAACTTAAAGGCACCGTGTGGAACCGTTGGCGCGTCATCCGCGAAAGCAATTACGCTGCTGTTCGTGAACTTTTTGCCAGCGGTCATTCCGTCAACAGCATTGCCAAGACCCTCAACCTCTCTAGAGCTTGCGTCAACACCATCCTGAATAAGGTTGGCATTCAGAGGCCCGATGTTTCCGAAGGCAATAGGCGGTCCGCTCAAATGCTCACCGAAGCCCAGCGCCGTGATCGCGCTTCTGCCGCCCATGATGCCATTCGCAAAATCGGCAGGCACGTTCAAACTCAAGCTGACCATGCGGCGCGCAAGCAAATCTCCGGTGATTACATCGGCGTGGGCGAAGCCGAACTTTCCGAAAAGCTTATTGCCAAGGGCCTTAAACCGATCCCGCAAGCTGCCATCGAAGGATACAATATTGACCTCCTCTGCGACCATCTCGCCGTGGAAGTTCATAACTTCACCAGTAGGCCCTCCGACAGAACGCAAGCTCTTGCCCGCATCATAAAGATTATGAGCTTCGGAGTATCCATCATTTATTTGCGAACCGGCCCGAACTTCCCCGTCATATCCGATGCCGCAGTAAACCAAATTATCGCCTTTTACGATATCACGCGCGGCAACCCATCCACCGTCGGTCAATACAGGGTGGTTCGGGGTGACGGTCAGGTTGATTGGGCCGCCGAAAGACAGCTTGACCATTTGGCCGACGTAGTGGCGACGTATGCCACCCTTAAGGCCAGCGCCAAGGATTAATGCATCGGCGGGGAAGCAATTGACGACATTCCCCGCCGATCCATTCGGATCACCCGGCCCCGTCATAAGTTCAAACACGCCGCCCTTGCTTGGCACTGAAAACAATTCATCCGGCCCGACCGTTACTTCATTCATAACGCGATGGTTAAACTCATCCATCACCCCATCACCCTCGCCAAAGTCGCGCGTCCGGTGGTCAAATACGCTGATCCATCGCTTATTCATCGGCGCTATGGCGGTCTTGGCAACTTCCTCGCTGGCGTGCATCGCTGCCGTGTGAACCTCGGTGCGCGCGATGATATGCGCCCGCGTCCGGCTTAGGGCTGGCACGGTCTCGCGCATCGCTTTAGCAATGGCATCGATTGATTGACCATCGGCCACGCCACGCTCAATCGCGCGCAATATCTGGTCGCGCGTTGTCTCAATGATCTGCGTGATTTTCCACCCGCCAAACCGATTGATAAACTCGCGCATGATTTGTTCGAATAGCGTCTCAGCCTCGGCCTTAACCTCCAGCCGCGCAAAAGCCGACTTTTCTTGCGCCACAGGGAACGCCGAGCCGATAGCTATCGCCTCGCGCCACATTCGCACCATGACAGCGCCAAGATCACGCTGCGCGTCAATCGGAACGGCAACGGCACCAGTCGCTTCCCATCGATCGATTGCAGCCGCATAGATGCTTGGGAAAACCTTGGATAGCCTGCGCTCATTCCGGCGCATTACCTTGACTTGCTCCAGCCATTGCGCGCGGGCGGTTTCGCGGTCACTTGCCATAGGCCAGCAGCCCCATCGCCTTGACCATATCCTCTTTTAGCGCGGCATCGCCTAAAGGCTCATATCCGATAGCCTCGCGCGCCTCATCCACGGTCAGGACGCCTGCGGTTACGCCCTTAAGCATCCGGTCATATAGGCGAGTTCTCAGGCCTTCTAGCGCGCCGATCCTGTCCATGTCCACGCGCAGCGATAATCCTTGCCCGAATGCTGGCAGATACCATGCGCCAAACTGCGATAGGAACGTATTGAACAGCGGCAGAACGGTATCGGTGTAAAGCCGCTCTTTCGCCTGCTCCAAATTGTTGAAGGTGCTGGCATCGTTATCGATCAGCGGCAACGGCACCCCGAAGGCCGAAGCAATCAGTTTTGCCGCTTCCTTCTGCGTGGTGGTGTAGTCCATGTCCTTAGGGCTGTTGTCCATCGCCTGCCATTCAGCACCAGCCGGAAGAACGGGGATTTGACCAGCGTTATATTCGCCCTGAAACGCAGCCTTGAACCATTCTTTCAGCCGAGCGACAACCTCGCCGCCAGCATCAGCGGCCAGCTTGATCAGGCCGGACGGTCGCGCGCTATTCCGCAGCAGGCTGTAATTCCACCTCATCCCTGCGTTATGGGTATCAGCGGCGATGCCAGCGGCCATCAGCGGCGATTGACCTCGCCAATAGTCAAGCGGGTTATACATCTTCTGAAAATAGACTTGGCTTTTCCCCGTCAGCCGATCAACAGGGAAGGTCTTTTTCGCGTTGTTTTGATCATAAACATATGCCGATGCGATACCGCTGCGACCCGGCTCAATCTGCAAATAAAGCGGGTTTAGGTTCCACAGTTCGGCAATGCGCCCAGTCTCAGGATAGCGCGCAATCGCCATTTCGCCCGTTAGCAGGTAGTTTGTGAAAGCCTCAGTGATAAACCCATCCCATCCTTGCGTCGGGTTTGGGCGTGCTAGGATGTCAAGCGCGGGGCTATTCTCGACAGGCTCACCATTTGCCACGACCTCCAGCACAAGATCAGACACTGACCGCGTGATTTCAGCAACCGCGCGATAAACCACCACGTTAAGCTGATAGCCTTCTTCGACATAGGCGATGCGATTGGATTGCCGCGACCATGCAGGGCCACCCGGCGAAAAGAAAGCCGCGCCTGCCGGATGCTCTTTAACTTCGATCTTGCGGGAAAAGGGCCAAGCCATCCGGCGCTCCTAGATGTGTTTGCCGCATGTTATACCATAACGGCGCGAAAGGCTACAGGACGAAGAATTGCCCCGATGGCGTTGATAGCATGTCGGTTACTGCATCCATCATTGGGTCAAGCTGGTCGTCGTGTGCGGCATTTGGAAAGCCCGAAGCCTCGCCAAGAAACTCGGATAGCCATGGTGCGCTTTCCGGCAGGAATACGTTTCCGCTCTCAATCATCGGCGCCGCATCATATGCGCGGGTGATCTTGTCGCGGTCACGCTGGATCGGCAAAACAGGGATACCTTCGCGCTTAAGCGTTTGGATTAGCCCCGTGCCTGAGACCTTATCCTCGACCTTCATAAACCGCAGCGGTGATGCCCCTTGCTTATGCTTTGCCCAGAACGCGCGGGCTTGCACCATCAATTCAGGCGCTTCCCATTTGCCTCTGATCTGGTCCAGCGCATAGACCTGCCCCGCTTTGGTTTTTCCCCATAGCTGAAAAACGCTGTAGTCATTCGCCTGACCTGTTTTTTGCGCGGTGTCGGCGTATATGCCTCGATATTCAAGCGCGGGCGCGGCGGTGTAATAGCGCCACCATGCATCCTTGAATATGCCACCACCGACAGGTGCGGGGCGCTGCATGTATTGCCCCGCGAACACATAGCTATTCGCAGCTTCTTTGCGCCGCAGATCGTCAACTGGGAATTGCTCAGGCCAGAATGACACGCCATCGGCATCAAGCGCAGGAATGCAGACGTGATCCCACTTTTCCCCATTGCCACCAGCCAAGAGCCATCCGGCCAAGTCCTCCTCATGCAATCGCTGCATGATAACGATAATCGGCGTATCTACGGTGTTCTTGCGGCTTTCCATCGTGACTTGAAACCACGATAGCACCTTGTCGCGCATCACCTTGCTATTTGCCTCGCCCGCCTTGTGCGCATCATCGATTATGATTGCCCCGCCAAATCCTGCGCGCATCTTGCCAGCGCCAAAGCCCGTAATAGTGCCATCCGCACCAGTGGAGTAGACCACCCCGCCTTGATCGGTGCGAAAGTGGTCCTTTGCGTTGCTATCCGTGCGAAGCCGTGGCGCGCCGAATATATCAGCATAGGCCTCGTGCTGCATGATTGCGCGGGTTTCCCAAGTGTTCGCCGTGGCGAGTTCTTTGGAGTAGCTGGCATGGATAAATTCCGCATCTGGGAAAATTCCCATGCACCACGCCATGAATGATTTTACCGCAATTTCAGTTTTGCCGGATCGTGGGGGAATGTTGATAATCAGCCGCTTGCTTTTGCCGACCACGACACGCTCTAGCGCCGTGCAGATTGCGGCATGGAACGGCGCTTCCTTCATCGCCACCCCGCGCCTAGCCTTGAACATGTGATGCGTGAAGGCCAGCAGGTCAGTTTGCAGATCGGCAATCTGATCAGGCGTCACGGTGCTTGCGCTCTAGCGCGGCTGCGATTGCGGCTGATGGGTTTATGCTCTCGCCCTTGCTGGTGTGATCCACAGGCTGCATAGGCGATCCAAGGCCACGCGTCTCGCTATCAGTCAGCAGTTTCAGCATGGCGGCTTCAACAAACTCTGACAGCACTTCCTCTGTTGATAGTTCAACTAGCCTTGCCTCAGCCGCGCGCAGAATACGCTCACGAATGCGAATAGCTGCCTCAGCATTACGCAAGGCGGCTTCCGCTGTGGTTTGTTCAAGTTTCTTTTGCAATGAGGTTTTGCCCTTTGGGTTTCCGCTCTCGCCCTTCTGGAACCTAGTTTTAGGCGATGGGTTTGGGTTTCCGGGCTTTCCTTTTTTTTCCTGCATTTGGAAACTTACCACTTGTGCTAAGTGTCGTCAAAAGGGCGGCTGTTACACCGCCCTGATGGTGTTACAGATCGTCGTCGCAAGAGTTGTCGCGCTTGCATTCTTCAATGGGCGACGGGTTTTTGCAGGTCGGATTGTTCCAGTAGAGAACGCGGGTGCCGTCAGCCGACATGACAGGGGTGAATTGCGTTGCATCACACGGCGCGGCGGATGCACCTGCGGGCGCGTCTGCGAACGATGCGGATGCGATTGCTGCGATGGTCGCGGCGGTGGTCAGAATGTATTTCACGGGTCGTCTCCTTGCTTTATGCGTCAATCCCTGACGCTGGGATTTGAATTATGCCACGTTTGCTTGTCGTGGGCAAGGCGCGGGCTTCGGGCGGAGTTATGTGGCCTCAGTTCCCGTTCCCGCGCTTCGGATGATTGACGGCAAAACATGCAACGCCACAACGTCCCCTCTATCCGATTAGGGCCAGTTTATAGCCGTGGTCGGGCTAGGCTGTTTGGGCTAGGCCGATTTCTCCACCAACTGATCGCATCGATACATCACGGTTACGTCAGGCTGTGCCGCCTCAACCTGTAGGCCGATGCCATTTCCAGCAAGTTCGCACATGGATTTGTCAAAAAACACGCCTGCGGTGATGGTCTGGTCCATGGTGGATAGTTTCAGGATCAAAACCCATGTCATGCATCACCGCCTTTTGACTTGTCGATCATGGCGAGGATGGCTTGCTCCGACCATCCATAAGCAGCCGCAGCATAATACTTCCCATCGTGGGTTAGGTCTCTATCTGATAAAGCCACGGCTTTTCGGTATTGGTCTCAGATCACCTTTGACGCCTCCCGCAGCGCATCGGCGCGGATTTGAGCGGCCAGATCGATGCGGATGTATTTGGTATCAGCATCATCTTGAGGCTCAACGCACCAAGTTACCTCAAACTGCGATGCGCAGTCATAATCACCAGCGTCTTGCAGATAGATGTGTTCCGGCGCGGTCATTTCATATCCTCCACCACATCGACCACGATAGACCGCAGCCAATCGGCAACGGTGCAGCCTTCTGGGATATCCTTGGCGATTTTGTCAATCTGACCGTGGGTAAACCCCTTGAACACATCGATCATGCTGCCGCGCTTGATGCCATGCCGGAAAAACTCCACATCTGGGCGGTATAGCGACTTCTGTGGGATAGTGCCGCCGCTGAATTTCCATTCCTTGGCAATGCGATTGATTAGCGTTGTCCCTACCCCATACTGCTTTGCCAGATCGGCGCGAGCCTCGCCTGCCATGATTGCCGCGAGAATATCGCTCTTTTGCTCTGGCGTCAGCTTTTCAGGTCTGCCGATGAATAGAGGGATTTCCCCGCTGTCTCTCATTCTGGCAACAATCCTGCGCGCCTGATTGTATGTGATGCCAGCTTGTTTTGCTGCACCGCCTACCGTTCCGCCGTTTTGCATGACTGAACGGATGATGGAATCTACCGTTTCTATTTCTGTTATCATGTTCATGCGGCACCTGCAAAAAGATCACCCACCGATGCCTCGGCCTCTTTCAGGTTTTTGTCTGCCTGCTTTGCATATTCCGGTTTCAGTTCAAACCCGAGATAGCGCCGGAACATCTTGACCGCCTGATAGCCCGTCGATCCGATGCCATTGAATGGGTCCATGACCACGTCTCCGGGCTTGCTGTAGAGGCGCAGGCAGTTCACATTTGTGTCCAGCTGCAGCGGGCAGCCATGGCGCTCGTCGTTGTCACCCTTCATGCGGTTCAAGACGTTGCCTTGCTGGATATTCATCCAAACGGGCGATGCGAGTTTCTGCCACTCGTAAACGTCAAACTCCACATGCGGCAAAAGCGCTGCGATTTGTTCATCGGAAGGGACTGCGGATGCCAGCCCGTTTCGGTGCATTTCGTGCAGCCATGCCTTTGCGATGCGGATACCTTCCTTGCCGTCACCCGGCGCGCAATGCTCCACACGGTCAGGATTGTCACCCGGCGCGCGAAAAAATAGCATGTAGTCAGGCATACCGACGCGGTTCATGGTGCTGTCTTTGCGGATCTGCTTGTATAGCAGGCCCAGCGCCTTCGTGCGCTGCATTTCCACTACAGGGTCTTTCCAGATCGTCACGCGCCCGTGATATATCATCCCTGCATCGGTGTGGGCTTTGATTAGGTCGCCTGAGAAATCTTGCAGGCCGATAGCACCATCACGCCCCTTACGCATCGGCAGATCGGTGCAATGAACGCATGCCATGCGCCCGGGCTTCATCCCGCGGGTCAGTGCTGCGGCGAAGAATGAGTATTGGTTGATAAACGCCTGACCGGTTCCGGCGTTGCCAAGATCCCTTTCGCTATCGCTGTAAACGAACAAATCCCCAAAAGGCGGGCTAAAAACCGCGCAATCTACAGACGATGCTGGCATGGCATACATACCCTCGATGCAATCGCTGTTATGGATTGCCCATCCTGCGCCATGATACTCCGGTTGTTTCATGCTGCATACTCCGATTTAAGCCACGCAGGGAACGCCAGATCGATCGGGCGCTCATATTTCACGCGGCGGGTTGATGTTGATTGAGCCTGTGCCATAGCCTGCGACATGCGGCGCTTCATTTCGTCGTGTTTCTTGGACTTCACGTTGATGATTTCCCAGATTGACGCCTCTGTGTCGCTGATCACGATGTCATTCCGCACGGTCTCGGACTGCCCGAAGCGATGCGACCGACGCACGGCTTGATAGTGTTGCTCGTAGCTAAAGCTGATCGATGCAAACACCGCATGCGCGCAATGTTGAAGGTTCAAGCCGAATCCTGCCAGCTTTGGCTTAGTTACCATGCCTCGATATGTTCCATCTAGAAACCCAAGGATACGACGCTCTTTTTCATCCGGGTCAAGCGACCCATGAACCTCAATCGCCCCGTCGATCATTTTGGCAAGCATGGCGCTTTCTTCATTAGTTTCGCACCATACCGTGACGGGCTTATCATGATTCGCCAGTTCGGCGGCAAGATCGCATCTTTGCTTGATTGTCAGCCGCTTTTCCTCGTGGAAGCTGGTTGCGCTCATTTCAGGGATGCGAAACAGCATACCTTGCGCAATGTTTTCCATGCGGTCCGCCTCGACAGAGTGAACGCGGCGATCAACATCAGGAAGGATATATCCTGTATCGTCGCCGCCAAGGTCTGACGGCAGAGTAGCGCACCGCGACCATGAAGCGACGAATTGCCAGAAGTCATCTACGGCATGACCCTTCAGCCGCCAGTCCTGCGATGCTGTAGATGTGTCATTAATAAACCACTTCGACAGCATTTCCTGCTGTCGCATCACGCCAAGAAACTCTGCATGGTTTCCAAGTTCGGTGTGATCGTTTGGCGATGGTGTCGCGGTTGCTGCCAGTTTGTATGGCGTGTCGATAAACGCATCTTGGATCATGACGCGCGTTTTGCTGGCGTATGATTTCAGGATGCTGCTTTCGTCAAGAATGATTGCCCCGAAGCTGGACGGGTCCAGTTTAGCAAGCCGCTCATAGTTTGCGACCATCACGCCAGATCCCACTTGATCCTGTTCGCGGATTTGCCGCGCATCGATGCCAAATTTCTGGCCTTCGCGGACCATCTGCCCCGCCACGGCAAGAGGTGTCAGGATTAGCGACGGCTTTCCGGTTTCTTCGGCGCACTGGCGGGCAAATTCAAGTTCAATAAATGATTTGCCAAGGCCGGTATCTAGAAACGCCGCAGACTTGCCGCGTTCAAGCGCAAAGTTCAGGACTGCGATTTGATGCGCCTTTGCGGATTTGTTGATCGGGTGCGCGTCAAACCCTGACTTATGTGCAGATGGCGCGCGTAATGCAATGAACGCACGATATTCCGCAAGCCTATTGCCCGCGTCCTGTTGATCGTGTAAATTCTGGTCAGACATTGGCGCTGTCTCCTTGCTGGTTTTGCGCTGATGTGGGGCGGATGTGTCAAGCGTCCGCCCCTTTTGTTTATCATGCCACAAGATTGCGTCAACGCATTAGTTGATCAACCCCAATGATATTTTGATCCACTGTCCTGCCTGCACGATGTAGCGCTCCCATTGCGGCTTCGGCAGGCTTTCCATGCGGGACACGTCCTTGCCAGCCTTTTGCACGGATGACATGCGCCACCATGTCAACGCTGATGCCAGTGCCGTCTGCAATCTCGGCATAGCTGCAATCCCATTCGCGCGGGTTTGCATATGCCCAGATGCGGTAGGCAAGAGCTTCCATGTGTGGTGTCATCTCGCAATCTCCATATCAATTTCAAACGGCGGGCGCGGCAGCGAGATCGGCACAGGCTTTGCCAAATGCCCAAGCTCGTTTCGGCTTTTCTTGAAAACTGTCAGCACATCGCGCTGAGATGCTGGCGGCATAGGCGTTGCCGATGTTTTGCACGGGTTGTAATCCACAAAGGCCAGCCCGTGATCCTTGGCATAGGCGCGCACGGTTGATCGCAGGACGCCCATGGCTGCGGCGGTTTCTGCCGTAGTCAGCCCTTGATCGGCATGGCCCTGATAAACCGCCATAACTTCCGGCTTTGGCCCTGATTTGCGCACTTCCATCATTCCACCCCATACATGACGCGGTGGCTACGGGTTCCGCTTCCGACATTCCATGATTTGATTTTGCCAGCTACTAGCAGCTTTTCCAGAGCGGCGTTGATATCGTCGGAATGCACCTGCATACGCTGACGCAACTCGGACATTGACGCGTCACCATCGCGCAGCATCCGCGAGAGGCGGTCTGCGATAGTGTTGATGCGGTCAGCCTGCGCGGATGCGGTCAGCTTGCTGTTGCAGATCACATGGGGCCGGTGGCCTTCGGAGTGCGCGCGGTTGCTCATGTGATCCGCTAGCATCTGCTCATGGTATGGCGTGACCATAGACGGGATGCGGTAAGCGTTAGTTACGATGACTTGATCGATGGTCACTCCAAAGCCTCCCGCGCAATACGTGCCATGCGGCGCACTGTGCCGTTGGCATTTGTGGTTTCACATGCGGCGATGCGGTTGAGGCGATATTGCAGGTCGTAAGATCGCTCTATGGCATCTCGCGCTTGCCGTTCCGCAACGTCACATCTCACCATCGCCTCATATGCCTCTGACCGCCACATGCGCTCGGCTTGGTTTGCGCGTTTCAACCCATCAGCAATCACTCCGCCGCTGATCCAGTCGGCAATCTTTTCGCGCAGGGTCATTCCGACACCTCATTAGGATGTTTCGGCCACGGCATCCAAGCAATCGGCGGGGTATTTTTCGAAAACATATTCCACCTCCCCTCGCTGGGAATCCACTTGCTCAACGTAACGACGCCACCATTTCCAGCCGCGATGATATATTTAGGGACGTGGGTTGACTGCATCACAACCGTCTTTCCAACTGTCTTGTGACTATCAACCCATTCACCCCTCGGGGCTTCTGAAATGTCAAAATTCCAACCGCTCATTCCGCCACCTCGATCTTGATTTGCAGGCCATCCGGTGATGTGTAGACGCCGGGAACGTGCATGCCGTCGCGGGTGGGGAATGTGAAGGTTGCACGCTGGAACGGCTCTTCGTATGCCCGAGAAGGTGCTTTAAATAGCGGATAGATCGTCTGCATAACTCCGTGCAGCACCACATCACCGATCACGGGCTTGGGCTGGACTCGGTATGTTGTAAGCTCAGCCCACGCAACATGCAAAGGCACTTTCCAGATGCTGCCGGTCTTATACTCAATCACCTCACCACGAAGATACGCCAACAGCAGCGCGCCCTTGGTGGCGTCGTCCAGTTCCCCGAAGGGCTTGTCGATTTTCGTCAGGTCCATTTCACTTCTCCCAAGCTATAAGGTTAGGTAGTTGTTCTTGATTTGACCAGTCAAAAACCAGCCAGTCGGTAGCTTCATCAAGAGTCCCCTCAAGATACTGAGCTACATAGGTTAACCCCATAAGGTTAGTTCTCCGTATAGCGTAACTGTTGGGGTGACAGAAGTAAGTCGAACCAGTACGCCCTTCGAAGCAGAGGTAACCTTCGTCGTTCTTTCGAACACTGAGAATACCGGAGTTCATTCGCCAAGAGTCTGCTCCTGTGAAGCCCCCAGCCCAACCACCTACTACGTGGTAGGTTACTTTACCTTTGTAGTTAATTCGGGCTACAACCCAGTCTTCAGGCCAGTAGTTACTCATTGACACCACCAGAGGCTAGGTAAATCACAACTGCTGTAGCTAGAATAATTAACAAGACTTCCATGATGTCTCCTTACTTAGTGTAAAACTTATGCTGACCAACTTGGCCTAACAGTTGAAAGTTACCAAAGTTCTTAGGACGAGGACCACTGTGAAAGGCCACAGCCTCAGTCCCAAGGAGAGGTTCTTCTCCTAACTGCACACTGACAGCTAGGGCCACTGCAGCAGCCCAGGCTTCTGTCTCTACCTTCTCAGGCTTGTTATCAGACCAAGAGAACTGTCCGGGCTGGTAAACCACACCACAGACTGTTGAGGGAAACTCAGGGTCTTCAGTTCGGTTTATCACCACCTCAGCCACAAGCAACTGAGCTTCTAAGTCCTCTCCTCTAGACTCGTAGTACAAGGTTTCTGCTAAACAGAGGGTGTTAAGTGACCATAGCAGTGCTCCTGTTGCTAGCATAGTAGTTTCCTTTCATAAGGTTAGTGACTCCACAAACTCAAGGTGGTTTGAGGTCATTCTAGAATAGTCCTCTTCGGTCAACCTCTTCCAAGGGCCATTCTCTAGCTGTCTTTCAACAGCTTGGTTACCAAGCACTCGGTAGTGCCAGATTGACCCTTCAAGGTCTTGGTAAGGCTCTGAATACAGAACAGAGTGGCAAGCACAGTCAGTGTGGCTCATAGCGATCCCTCATCGACTGCACCTTCTCTTGTGGTACACCATGCACGTTAGGAAAGGTGCCTTCTAGTTTGAGCACAGTAGTACGAAACCCCAGCTGTAGGTAAGGCTCCAGCTCCCACAGCCTAGTAAACGTGTTAGCCACAACAACGTCACGACCTCTTGCTAGCACCACCTTAGCACGTTCAAGACACTGTGCATGGCAGTACTTCAACAGGTTAGGGTTGAACTCGTACTCGTAGCGGTCATTGACCATCCAGTGGTCTGCTTCAATGTGAGCAAACCTTTGACGAGCAAGTACTGCAGCAAAGGTAGACTTACCAGAGCCAGGAGCACCTCTCAGCAACACTAGCTCACTCATTTACGTAAACCTCCTGTTCAT
>ERZ1034363.1557-NODE-1557-length-12789-cov-9.219163_pt1 | contig 12789 bp, 13 predicted proteins | sample MGYA00520616_ERZ1034363 | MGnify/ENA primary metagenome ERZ1034363 (study PRJEB33736, sample SAMEA104284506) | Azolla filiculoides | biome: Urban; feature: Water surface; material: Ditch water | place: Netherlands | collected 2015-10-28 | depth 0-0.1 m ...
ATTCAGTTAAAATGGCTTGAATTGTTGCTTGATTTGATTCTGTCATGTCCACTCGCTGTCAGGCGTCCATTTATGGGGAAAAGCCGCTTTTTTAGTTGACGGCCATCATTAAAAATTCGTCGCTTAGAATAGCATAATAATTGGCCTATAAAAATACTATATGCCACATGGATTTCTGATTTGTACAGCGTTTGTTCAAATAATTAACTTCAATGGCGTTATTTTAAAAAAGCTGTATCGTTAAGTGAGGTTGAGTGGTGAATGATGAGTGGTCTTTTAAGCAGTGAAATCATCTTCACCGCTTAAAAGTTAAGAGGATTAGTTCCACTTCATGATGGGGACAGTTGAAATGGAGTTTTTAGGTGAGCCATCAATGAGTTTATCGCTGTAAACAAGGTAGATGAGGACATTGCGTTTCTTATCGAAAAAACGAACGACTTGAAGTGTTTTAAAAATAAGTGAGCGATTCTCTTTGAAGACAATATCGCCATTTTTTAAATCTGCCATTTTGCTCGAATCAATAGGCCCCATTTGTCGGCAAGCAATCGAGGCTTCTGAAGGGTCTTCAGCTAAGCCAACAGCGCCTTTAAGGCCGCCTGTTTTTGCTTTTGACACATGACATGCTACGCCGGGTACATCGGGATCATCAAAGGCTTCAATCACAATTTTGCTATTTGGACTAAGCAATTTGAAGACAGTGGTCACTTCACCAATTTCTTCGCCATAAGCACTTGCAGTGAGTCCTGTGAAAATAAAAACTAATAATGCGGCTATTTTTTTCATTATTGCTGGCCGTTATAGGTGTGGCGTGATTTGTGTAAACAAATCATTGATGGTGCGCCCCGTTCCATTTTCTCCAATGGCATGCATTTTCCATTCGCCATTGTGACGATACACTTTTGCCATGATTTGCGCTGTATGCGAACCTTGAGAGGTCAGTGTGTAGCGTGCGACTTCACTTTGGTTTTCACCGTTGAGTAAGCGACAGTACGCGTTTTCAACTACGTCAAATGTTTGACCTGTAAATGAGTTGACGGTGAAAACGAGTGCTGTGACGCTTTCGGGTACACGCGTTAAATCGACAATAATTTGTTCGTCATCACCGTCCCCCGCACCCGTGCGGTTATCGCCAGTATGAAGAATACTGCCATCTTTGCTTTTGAGTTGGCCAAAATACACCGCATCAATAGGTTTTTCACCTGCAAATAAAATGCATGAGGCATCTAAATCGACCTCAACGTCACTTGAACCACCAAACAAACCGCCTAAAAGCCCACTTTTTTTTTCGTTTTGCTTTGCATCCCAGCCCAAACCCATGACAATTTTTGTCAGTGTCGTGCCTGATTCTTTGGCAAGTGAAATTTTTTGCCCTTTTTCGAGATTAATAGCCATTTTATTTCCTAGACGTTGACACCAAAAGAGGTTGCAAGCGGGGCAAGACCACCCGCAAAACCTTGTCCTACTGCGCGAAATTTCCAGTCACCGCCGTTGCGATAAAGCTCTCCGAAAATCATAGCGGTTTCCACTGACGCATCTTCGCTTAAATCATAACGCGCAAGTTCTGCCCCACCTTCTTCGTTAATAACGCGAATGTAGGCGTTGCGCACTTGTCCAAAGTTTTGTTTACGTGTTTCACCTTCGTGAATGGTGACGCAAAACACAATTTTATCCAATTCTTCCGGAATTTTTGAAAGTTCTACTTTGATGGTTTCATCGTCGCCATCACCCGCACCCGTCGTGTTGTCGCCAGTATGTTCAACCGCACCACCCGCCACTATTTTATTATTGTAAAAGCAAAAATCGCTGTCAGTTCTTACTTTGCCATCGGCTTTAACAAGAAAAGCATTGCTATCCAAATCAAAAGCCGCGCCATCGGTTGCACGTGCGTCCCAGCCAAGACCGACAATCAATTTATTGAGATTGGGGGTTTCTTTACTTAAATTAACATTACCGCCTTTACTTAATGAAACTGCCATGGTGTACGCTCCAAAGTTGCTGTTGTTTGATGATTGTTTTAAAAGATAAATGTGCGTTTGCACAGGAGTCATTATGTGGATGCAAAGAAGAAAAAACAAGGTCAACTTTAAAATTGATAGCGATTTTTTCAAAAAATGTCAATGTAGTTTAGCGTGAAAAATTCTGCTAAACTTCTCCTCGAAGTCGCCATAAAAAATAAAAATAATAAAAGAACAACGAAGCGTGGTTTGAAAACTAAACCGCGCTTTTTTTCGCTGTATTGATTGAGCTAACATACTGAGTAACGATGTCTGAGAGTTATTTACTTGAGCGTGATCCTGTGCTTGATGGTCTAAAAACGCCCCCCAATTCTATTCATGCAGAACAATCTGTTTTAGGATCACTGATTATTGAAAATAGCGCTTGGGATGCGGTGGCGGACAAACTTTCTGAAGGCGATTTTTATTTGCGATCGCATAAGTTAATTTATCGCGCTATTTCTCAATTAGCCGAGCAACAAATCCCATTTGATATTATTACCTTGTCGGAATCGTTAAAATCGCTTGGGGACTTGGAATCTGTTGGTGGGTTGTCTTATCTGATTGTCTTATCCAAAGACACGCCTTGTGCAACGAATGTTGAAGCGTATGCCAATATTGTGCGCGACAAATCCATTTTGCGGCAACTTATTCACGCTGGGACAACGATTGCGAGTTCGGTTTATCAAACAGAAGGACGCACCACCGAAGAATTGCTGGAAATTGCAGAGCAGCAAGTATTTAAAATTGCCGAGCAAAATCATAAAGCCAGTGATTCTGGATTTGTGGGAATTCGCGCTTTAGCGAAGAAAACCATTGAAAAAATTGAAAAACTCTCTGAAAATAAAGGCGCAATTACGGGCGCTTCAACGGGATTTGATGATTTAGATGTGTTGACATCAGGTTTGCAACCAGCCGATTTAATCATCGTAGCGGGTCGTCCTTCAATGGGTAAAACGACAGTAGCAATGAATATTGCTGAAAATTTTGCGATTAAAGGTCAAAAACCGGTTGCCGTATTCAGTTTAGAGATGCCCGGTGATGCTATTGTGATGCGTATGATGTCGTCGCTTGGCGGTATTGAGCAACAACGTGTACGCTCAGGTGACCTAGACGATAATGATTGGCCTCGACTTACCATGGCGCTAACCATGTTAAATAATACGAAAATTTTCATTGATGATAGCGCGGCGCTCTCACCGAGTGAAATTCGTGCTCGCGCAAGACGCCTAGCACGTGAACATGGTCAATTAGGTCTTGTGGTTGTGGATTATTTGCAGTTGATGCAATCGCCAACCAGTGGTGAAAGTCGTGTACAGCAAATTTCAGATATTTCACGCGGCTTAAAAGCATTAGCCAAAGAGTTAAACGTGCCAGTTATCGCACTTTCACAGCTCAATCGTAATTTAGAACAGCGTCCAAATAAACGCCCTGTTATGTCTGATTTGCGCGATTCAGGTGCAATTGAGCAAGATGCGGATTTGATTTTATTTATTTATCGTGATGAGGTTTATAATGAAAACAGTCTTGAAAAAGGTACCGCCGAATTAATTATTGGCAAACAGCGAAATGGGCCTTTAGGTAGCGTTCGTTTAATGTTTCAAGGTCAATATTCACGATTCCAAAATTGTGCCAATCCAAGTCATTACAGTTCTCATAGTGACGAATAAGTATTAACCCTTTTATTTTTTTAAACAATGAGTTAAATAAAATGACTTTAGCCATTTATGATTATGCCGCGTTAAGCGATGAAGAGTGTGATGAACGAATTGTGGCCGCTAAAGCGACATTAGGGGAGCGCTGTGTTGTTTTAGGGCATCATTATCAACGTAATGAAGTGTTCAAACATGCCGATTTTTCAGGGGACTCGCTCAAACTTTCCAAAGACGCTGCACAATCGACAGCAGAATACATTGTATTTTGCGGTGTGCATTTTATGGCAGAAGTGGCCGATATTCTTACGCGTCCCGAACAAATTGCCATTTTGCCTGATTTAGCCGCAGGATGCTCTATGGCGGATATGGCCAATTTAATGAAGGTCAATCAATGTTGGAGCGAACTAGCGCAGGTACTTGATGTTGAAAATGAGGTGACACCTGTTACCTATATTAACTCAGCTGCTGATTTAAAAGCATTTTGTGGTGAGCATGGCGGTATTGTTTGCACCTCATCGAACGCACAGAAGATTTTGGAGTGGAGTTTTGATCGCCGTGAAAAAGTGTTATTTTTCCCCGATCAGCATTTAGGGCGCAATACTGCGTTTCGCATGGGTATGCCTTTAGAAGATATGGTTGTTTGGGACTTCACTAAACCGATGGGCGGACTTACTGCAGAGCAAATTAAAAAGGCAAAAATGATTCTATGGGATGGTTTTTGCTCGGTACATCAAATGTTCAAACCTGAGCATATTGATAATTTTCTGGTGCAATTCCCAGAAACTAAAATTATTGCACATCCTGAGGCATGTTTTGAGGTGTGTGAAAAAGCCGATTATGTTGGCTCAACCGAGTTTATTTTAAAAACAGTCCGTGCATCAGAGGCTGGAAGTCGCTGGTTAGTGGCAACTGAACTCAATTTAGTAAATCGCCTGCATGAAGAAAGTCAAGCTGAAGGCAAAAATGTGCATTTTATGTCACCGATGCTTTGTATGTGCTCAACCATGTTTAGAACGGATCCACAGCATTTAGCGTGGGTGCTTGAAAACTTAGTTGAAGGTCACGTTGTGAATCAAATCTCTGTGTCAGAAAAAGACGCTAAACTCGCTAAAGAAGCATTAAATGCAATGCTTGACGTAGTTTAAGCGTTTTTCTAACCGCAAAAAAGCCGCCCTTTAGAGAATTACTTGATGGGCGGTTTTTTTATGTTTATTTTTTATTGATAACGGTTTTTACGTTTTCTGCGTTGTGTTCGTCTTGTTTTGGTTGACTGCGGGCGTGGTGCTTTAAAAAAAGTATTGTAAAGTTTAAAACCCAAAATCAACGATGCTAAGACAAGCGTAATACTGTTTGCGAAAATAATGACGTTATTGTCAGTATAAATACCATACATTAGCCAACAAAACACACCTAGCGTGAAGGCACTATACATACTCAGTGACAGAGATTCTGTATCGCGTGTGCGCAGTGTTAACATGGCTTGTGGTAAAAAGGAGAGGGTGGTTAGCGTTGCGGCAAAATACCCTAAAATATCAACATTTGTCATGTTTAAATGAGTACCAAGTTATCACGGTGTATAAGTTCTAAATCGTCTGCATAGCCAAGTATTGCCTGAAACTCAGCGCTACTTTTTCCTGCAATCTTTTGGGTTTCTTCGCTACCGTAATTGACTAAACCTCGCGCGATTTCTACGCCATTTTGATCCAAACACGACACTAATTCACCTCGTTCAAACTGCCCCGTTGCCCATTTCACGCCAACAGCGAGTAAACTTTTTCCATTATTTTTGAGCATCTCTACGGCGCCATTGTCGAGCACAAGCTGACCTTTTACTTGCAGTTGTCCTGCAAGCCAGCGTTTACGAGCAAGTAGCGGTTCAATATCAGGTAGAAAATGCGTGCCAATGACCTCACCATTTAATACGGCTTGAATCACATTGTTTGTGGCGCCGGCTGCAATAACCGTTGCTGCGCCAGAGCGAGCAGCGAGTCGCGCAGCACTCACTTTGGTCGACATTCCGCCTCGTCCAAGGCCGCTACGACTCTCTCCTGCCATGCTTTCTAAGCGGTCATCATTGACGTTAATTTGCGAAATTAATGTGGCATCAGCGTGGACACTAGGATCGGCTGTAAATAAACCCTGTTGATCGGTGAGAATTAGAAGTAAATCGGCTTCAACTAAATTAGCCACCAGTGCCGCTAACGTATCATTGTCACCAAAACGGATTTCTTCGGTGGCGACGGTATCATTTTCGTTAATGACAGGCACCACGCCAAAGGCTAATAACGTTAAAAGGGTGCTGCGAGCATTTAAATAACGTTGGCGATTGGATAAATCATCGTGAGTTAATAATACTTGCGACGCGTGAAGGTGATGTTGCTGGAAGGTATCATCAAACACGCGAACAAGTCCCATTTGCCCGACAGCGGCGGCAGCTTGAAGTTCATGAAGGGTGGTTGGGCGTGATTTCAATCCAAGGCGCCAAACGCCTTCAGCAACTGAGCCAGAAGATACCAAAATGACATCAACACCCGATTTGCGCAATACAGCCATTTGCTCGACCCATTGTGCAATCGCAATTTTATCTAAGCCTTTGCCGCCTTTGGTGAGTAGTGAGCTGCCAATTTTGACGACAATGCGTTTCGCTTTTTTAAAATTTTCACGACTGTTCATTTTTCTTAACCTGCCGCTGTGCTTCTAAAAATTCCATAATGGCAAACATCAATTCGCGCGTCCCTTGACCGTTAATGGCGGCAATTTTGAATACGGGTGCAGTCCAATTTAGTGCATCAATAATTTCTTGGCAATGCGCATCAAGTTCTTCATCAAGAACGCGATCGACTTTATTCAAAATTAACCAACGTGGTTTATTGGCTAAATTATCATTCCATTTTTCAACTTCGGCAATAATTTTACGCGCTGCTGAAACAGGCGATTCACTGCTTTCATAAGGTTCAATATCGATGATGTGAAGGAGCAAACCTGTGCGATCTAAATGCTTTAAGAATTGTAATCCAAGTCCCGCACCTTCTGAAGCACCTTCAATGACACCGGGAATGTCTGCAATGACAAAACTGCGCAATTCATCAATGCGAACCACTCCTAAATTAGGGTAGAGCGTAGTGAAAGGATAATCGGCCACTTTTGGCGTAGCGGATGAAACTGCGCGAATTAAACTGGATTTCCCCGCGTTTGGCATGCCAAGTAAACCGACGTCAGCAATCAGGGTCAGTTCTAAGTTGAGTAAGCGGTGTTCACCGGGCGTGCCTTTACTGGCTTTTTGTGGGGCGCGGTTAATACTGCTTTTGAATCGCGTATTACCTAAACCGTGGAAGCCGCCTTGCGCCACTAATAATGTTTCACCTTCTTTGGTTAAATCACCGAGAATTTCACCTGTTTCAGAGTCGCAAACACGCGTGCCTAGTGGTACGCTAACATAGCAATCATCGCCTTGACGGCCTGTGCAATTACGCGCCATCCCATTTTGGCCGCGTTGAGCGCGGTAAACGGCTTGATAGCGAAAATCAACAAGCGTGTTGATGTTCTCAACTGCCATAAGATAAACGCTCCCGCCATTGCCACCATCGCCGCCATCAGGGCCACCCATGGGGATAAATTTTTCGCGGCGAAAGCCGATTGCACCATTACCACCATCACCGGCTTCTACGCGCACCTGTGCTTCGTCAACAAATTTCATAGTTTACTCAACAAAATCGAACTGATATAAACGAAAAAAGCCCCAACCAGCAAGGAGGAGCTTCTTAAGTCATTGCCGCTGGCCGTTTAGGGCGAGCGAATTATTTATGCGGCAACAACGCTAACAAATTTGCGGTTGTTTGGGCCTTGCACTTTGAACACCACAACACCGTCAGCAGTTGCAAACAATGTGTGATCTTTACCGCAACCAACATTTGCACCAGCGTGGAAATGGGTGCCGCGTTGACGAACGATAATGCTACCTGAAGTGACTACTTCACTGCCATAACGTTTTACGCCAAGACGTTTGGAATTCGAGTCACGTCCGTTGCGGGTACTACCGCCAGCTTTCTTATGAGCCATTTTAAACTCCTCGTGTTAAGCTGAAATGCCAGTAATCTGGATTTCAGTATAATATTGACGATGTCCCATAGTTTTCATATGGTGTTTACGACGTCTAAATTTAACAATTTTAATTTTTTTGTGTCTACCTTGAGAAAGTACAGTTGCTGTGACTTTGCCGCCTGCTAAGAAAGGTAAACCTACTTTCACATCGCCATTGTCTTCAACCATTAAAACTTTATCAAATTCGATGCTATCGCCTTCGCCAAGTTCTAATTTCTCTACTTTTAAGTAGCTGCCTTTTTCTACGCGGTATTGTTTACCGCCTGTTTCAATTACCGCATACATCAGCGTAAACTCCTAAGCTTATAATCTATAAATATATAGTAAAGCTTATGATTATATTTTCATTAAGCAATTTCGTCAATCTTTAGATTTTAAAATTACCGTTTTCATCCACTTATATTGTCGTTATTGTGGTAATTCGTCGATATTATTTTCATAAATGCCGCTCAATTTACGCTTAAATTCATCGGTAATGAGGCCTGCATCTTGGCGACTTTTCACAACGCGCGGTGTGATTAATACAACGAGTTCGGTTTTGTCTTTTGTTTTTGTTTTACTTCCAAATAATGTGCCGAGAATAGGGATATCATGCAGTAGTGGAATGCCATTGTTGTCATCGGTGTTATTATCTTTAATCAACCCACCCAAAACGATAGTTTCACCGCTTTGCACGGCAACTGAACTGTTAATCTCGCGCGTTAAAATTGACGGATTTGTGCCATTTGCAGGAATCGCTCCGGGATCTTCTACGCTTTGTGTGACTTCCATAGTAACCAGTCCATTGGCGTTGACGCGTGGTTTGATTTTGAGTTTGACACCCGTTTTTCGTTGCTGTTGCTGACTAAAGACGTTATTGGACGCACCTGTTGTATTATTAACGTTATTTAATGAGCCTAGTGAGCCTGTTTGTAACGAAATTTCTTTACCCACTTGAATACTGGCTTCTTGATTGTTTAATACCATGAGTGAAGGCGATGAAATGACATTGACATTATTATTGGTGGCCTCTGCATTTAATACGGCTTTAATATCACCCGATTTACTCAAAAAAGAATAGCCAAATCCACCCGTTGCCGCACCTGCTGCGAGTGCACCGATGTCGTTACTTTCAACAATATTTTGACCGCCATTGCTGTGATTGAAATACCATTGAATGCCGTATTTCAAATTATCGGTCAGTGTGACTTCCACAATGGTTGCATCCACTAAGACTTGCAGCGGCATGACATCAAGTTGATTCACAATAGGTCGAATAATTTCATATTCTTGGGCTGTTGCCACGATAATCAAGGAATTATTGGCTTCGTCGGCAACAATACGCACATCGCCTACGTTCGCCACTTTTGCGTCACTGTTTCCACTCGACACGCTACGCGGTGGCGTATTTTTCTTGGTGTCAAAAGACGATTTGCTGTCGCTGGATTTATTGGTTAATTCGCCGGCTTTTTTATCATTAGCCAGTTTAGGTGATTTGTCCCGACGTGATGAAGACGTGCTACTGCTGCTACCATTGCCGAAAATATCATTTAGTGTGTTGGCAAGTTCGACTGCATCAACGTGCTGCACTTTGTAAACATTCACGCCACCGCCATTGGCTGAGTTTGCGCGATCAAGACGCATAATCCATTGCTCAATATCTTTCAAATAACGTGACTGATGCGAGATAGCCAAAATAGCGTTTAAACGCTCAATGGGAATAAATCGAAAAAACTCACCTTCCTCGCCTTTTGCTTTTTTATAAAATACTTCCTCTAGCTCTTTAATAAGGGTTTCTGCATCGACATGCGCGAGAGGGAACAAGCCAAATGAGCGACCTTTTAAAATATCAATATCAAACGTATTGACCATGTCAACAATACGCGCTAATTCGTCCGCTGCACCTGATACAACGAGTAAATTGCGTTGCTTGTCGATGCTTAACAGTGTTTTTTCATGTAAAAGTGGCTTAATTAAATCGGCGACATTGTCAACCGCCACATTTCTGACTGGAATGACGCGCACTTGATACCCAAATTTTCCTTGGCGACTTGAGGAAAAGTTTGCGCTATAGAGCGCCTCGTTTAACGGTTCAATATGATAAATAGCTCCATCTCTTACCAGTGCCGCATTATTCATGCTCAGCACCATTTCAAGCGTTGGCAACAATTCTTCTTTGCTTAAAGCGTGCGTGGTTTGCAAGGTGACTTTGCCAACCACTTTGGGGCTTAATACATAATTTTGACCCAAAATATCACTTAAAATTACTTTGGCTACTTCACCTAAATCGGCATCATCAAAATTTAAACTAAATTCACCTTTCCCGCGAGGAGTGGCATTTTGCGTATTTTGTTCTGTTGACGTGGGCAAATTAGTCCCCAAATCCGCTGAAGGGTAAAGTTCATTTTTAGGTTTACTCGCGTCTGAGGGAGCAGGTTTGTTTTGTAGTTGCTCTATTGGCTCAACAGGCGGCAAAGTGCTGCGTGTATTGAGTAATAATTTCGGCGATTGAGGACTTAATAATTCACAACCAGAAAGAAGTAAACTCGTGAGGATAGCGCAGTTAATGGTGTTTAATTTATAAGGTATTTTCATTGCGGTGTGCATTCTTTTCCAATTAAGATAAAAGTCAAACATTATTGATTTGATTGGTCTTCTGATTCGGGCGTTGGTACTTGATTATCGATTGTTGTAGGTTGAACGGTTAAATTTGCCGCATCTACAGCTTGAGGTGCGGGTACCGGTAATGGCGTTGGGTTAGTGGGCGAAACGGGTGTAGGCGTTGCGTTTTTGGGTTTCATTTTTCGCAGGGGCAAATTTTTTGTTTCGGTGCCTTGTGTTAAGTTCACACCATTTTCGTTTATGTCAGATAATTGCCAACCATCAAGTGAATCGCCTAGCTTGCATTTGCGAAAATTATCTTTGGGTAAATGACCGTTACTGCGACTAAAAAAAGCCGTCGTACCTTTAGGTGTACGGTAAATGCCAATGAGCTCCCAATTTACATTTTCTGTTTTGTGTGCCGTAGCGAGCGCCATTTCTTCAGGAATAGGCTCTTCAACGGGTTTGCGGCCTTTAATAAACATGGGACGCTCAACTAAATCACTGTAGCTATCTTCGCTCGGGTCAGATAAATCGAGGCCCGTTGTTTGTTCTTCTTGCGGTTGAATAGTGACATTCTTCTTTAGCGCGGTGAGTGTCGCTGGGTCAATGGGTTGCGTTGTCACATAGATTTCAGTGGCTAAAACACCAACAAAAAAAAGATTCAGCGCACCTAAACAATAAAAAGTGGGACGATTCATGCGGCAGGCTTTTTCATAAAACTCATGGCTTGGAAATTAACACTCAATTCATTACTCGAATCAATTTGATGTGTTACACGGTTACGCACACCGCGCATTGGGCGAATGTCAATTTGGTCTATGACGACCAGCGGTGTTGCGGTTTCAATTTTATATAACACAGCGCGGAGAACTTCACTGGTTCCTGTCATTCGAACGTTAATAGGTATGTGCTCAAAATTATTTTTGGTAATGACGGGTAAACCTTGCGTACTGCTGAGTTGCCCCCCTGCCTCCACGATGGCTTGTTTAATCATTTCTTGCAATTCCGCAGAGGCTAACGCACTGGTGTTTTGTGTGCTTAAATAATTTTGCTCGGCATATTGGGCTTTTAGGGCTTCTATTTCATCGATAACGGCTTGTTTACGTCCTAAAATGCGTTCATATTGCTGCAGACGAAAGGCAAGGGCCGTTTTTTCTTCATGAAGTGCCATACCTTGATTAATCAGCGGCAAAATAATGACGAAAATAATAAAGCCGAGTACGCCTGCAAGTAATCCTAAGGCAAGTCCGCGCTCGCGTTGATGTTGATTAATTTGTTGTGCCATTTTCACTCGAAACGTCATCTGTCATTTCATTATTGGTTGACGATTCTTCTTCAGGTTCGCTGTTTGATAGCGTTTCTTGAGTTGAATCGTCGCTAGGTGTTGCATCTGTCTTTGAAGTTGCTGCTGGCTTTGTAATTTCAGCTGAAATTTGAAACCGCTCAACGCCACTTGCCTTATCTTGCGTGACGGGGGAGGCAAAATTTACTTTCGCAAAGTAATCGGATGCTTCCAAGTCTGCAAGCAAATTTGATGCCGCTGGCGACTCACCCTGTAGTTGTAGTTGTCCATCACCATATTGCAGATAGGCAAGCCAGCTATCATCGTGCATAAGAGCGCTTAATTCGTTTAACACAGAAACCACGGTCGGCATCGCAGTTTTTAAGGCAATGAGTGATTGATTTTCTTCATTGAGTGTTTCTATATCCGCTTGAAGTGTTTTAACGGCTTTTGCTTCTTTTTCGATTTTGGCAATTTTTAATTGCAATTCATTGACGGCTTGATATTCAAGCCAAACAGGCAACATTAAACTACTTAAACTCAAGACACCAAGTAACATCGCTAAACCAAGCATAATAAGACGTGGTGTATTACTGCGTTTTGTTTGGAGGTGTGCGGGCAGAAGATTGTAGGCGTGATAGATATCCTCTAAATCATTTGGATAATGTTCAACGTCTACATATTGCACCAGTATGCCGAGTGCTTTACATTGTTTATAGAGCGTTTCGAGTGTTTTTTTAGGCGTGAGCAGAAGTTGAACCGTCAGATGCTCCGCGTCGGTGTCAATTTGCTCAATATGCGTGGCAAAATACACTTGATTAATATTAAATGGCGTGTACCGATCCAGTTCGTAGCTAACAACTTGGTTGATATTACTTTGCGCAGCAAGGGGTAATGTGAGTGTTTTACACAACGCATCTTGGCTTGAGAGGCGAAGGATAAAAAGGGCGTTTTTAAAACGGGCGTCATCGAGTATGGTGGCAAGATGTTGCGTTGTCACATCGTCTCGCGCAATAGTGGTCAATGTTTCTTGTTTACCATCGATTTCATAATAAAGGGTGAGCGAATCATTAGTGGGTAAAATAATGATGGCAGGACTTGGCGTGTGAAAAAATTGACGTACCTTGACGGGAACTAAAAAAGCTAATTCACGTCCCCACCAACGCAAAAATGG
>ERZ1034363.1563-NODE-1563-length-12742-cov-7.270588_pt1 | contig 12742 bp, 11 predicted proteins | sample MGYA00520616_ERZ1034363 | MGnify/ENA primary metagenome ERZ1034363 (study PRJEB33736, sample SAMEA104284506) | Azolla filiculoides | biome: Urban; feature: Water surface; material: Ditch water | place: Netherlands | collected 2015-10-28 | depth 0-0.1 m ...
CGATGGGACTGTTCATGCCGGAAATTGTCCAAAGCGCGCATGAATCATTCATGGCAGCCCCATGAAGATTTGATGACGCTGCGTGCCGCCATTCTTGTCACAAAATTGAAATGCTTTTGTTACATGCTTACGGAGTTTCCCCACTTCCTACCGGACCACGCCCCATGAGCATTGAGACCACACAACAAGAAGAAATGATGCGCCGTTTGCGCGAAGACCTGCTTGACAGTTACGACGAAGAGTTGGAGATGGAGCTGGAGGAACGCAACATGGAAGAGCTGGCCGCCCATGGCCAGCCCCGCAGTGTGGAGGAGCGTCTGGCCCGCCGCACCTACTTCCAGGAACTGTTCCGCCTGCAGGGCGAACTGGTCAAGTTGCAGGACTGGGTGGTTGAAACCCGCCACAAGGTGGTGATACTGTTTGAAGGTCGTGATGCCGCCGGCAAAGGGGGCGTGATCAAGCGCATCACGCAGCGACTCAACCCCCGTGTTGCCCGTGTTGCCGCGCTGCCCGCACCCAACGACCGCGAACGCACGCAGTGGTACTTTCAGCGCTATGTGTCGCACCTGCCGGCCGCCGGTGAAATGGTGTTGTTCGACCGCAGTTGGTACAACCGTGCGGGTGTCGAGCGTGTCATGGGCTTTTGCACGGACGACGAATACGAAGAGTTCTTTCGCACCGTGCCCGAGTTCGAAAAGATGCTGGCGCGCAGCGGCATCCAGCTCATCAAGTACTGGTTCTCCATTACCGATGACGAGCAGCACTCGCGCTTTCTGGGGCGCATTCACGACCCGCTCAAGCAGTGGAAGCTCAGCCCGATGGACCTGGAGTCCCGCGTGCGCTGGGAGGAATACACCAAGGCCAAAGAGACCATGCTGGAGCGCACGCATATCCCCGAGGCACCCTGGTGGATCGTGCAGGCCGTCGACAAGAAGAAGGCCCGTCTCAACTGCATTGACCACCTGCTGAGCCAGATCCCTTACACCGAGATCGAGCACGACACCGTGGTTCTCCCCAAGCGTGTACGCAACGCCGACTACATCCGCCAGCCCGTGCCGCAGGATATGTACGTGCCAGAACGCTACTAAGCGCCATCGCAGTTCATCCGGAAAGACACCAAACCGTCATCCGTCATTCATGTTCCGGTGCACGCCCAAGCAATTCGGAAACCAGAATGTCAAACCGGTGAAAAGCAATAAGACGCAGAGATGACTATTGCGGTAGATCAAATGCAGGGTGGGGAGGGCTGGCTGCCACCACATGGACTTTGGCTTTTCCGAGACTTCGATAGATGCGGCCACGCCGTACCAACGGCCACCACTCGTACAGGAAAATTTGCATGGGCCGCCACATCGCCACCCATCCACCGATCAGCAGCCCTTCCTTGAGAACGCGGGATATCGCATTGGTTCCAAAGACGCTGAGCAGGTCGGCACCAACCAGGCAGAGCGCGAGAAAGCAAAGCCCGATCATCAAACTGGTTCGCCCCTCAATAAGCAGTGAGCGGATGTTGCGTTTGTTGAGCAAGGCCTTGAGTGCAAAGTAGTTATGGATGCCCTCGCGAACCACAGGTTCCGGATCTTCCTCGGGCATCTTGGCCATATGCACCACGACACGGAAATGGCTGTCGGGTGGATAGTTCATGGCCCAGCTCTCAATAAATACCTGCGCATCGGTATCTAGGTCCCGGTGATGAAAGGGGGTCGGGTCCATGGAGTTGAAAAGCTCATCCAGCGTGCCAATGCGGATTTCAATCTGGTGAATGGTGGTGCTTTGCTTTTTCATGGTGTCGGGCCGGGCTCCAAAAGGAGCCCGCCGCATTTTGTGTTCAGCAAAGATAGGGCAACGCTGCAACTGCGTCAATCAAGCCGGTTGCACCAACTGCCGCGTCGGGCGCGTTTGCCTTCGTGCGGAATTACACCGGCATGCTGAACGGCAGCAGTTCCATGTGCGGTCTGGGCAGCAGCACCCCCGCCACTTCTTGCGCCACCATATCGGCCGTGACGGCAGACAGCGTCCAGCCCAGGTGACCGTGGCCGGTGTTGTAAAACACATTCTGCAAACGGCCCTGGCCCACGCGCGGCATCATGCTCGGCATCATGGGGCGCAGGCCGGCCCATGGCACGACCTGGCGCGTGTTGATGCCGGGGAAGCACTGGTTCACCCAATCAATCAGCGGGCGGATGCGGTCGGCGCGAATGTCTTTGTTGTAGCCATTGAACTCGGCGGTCCCGGCCACGCGGAAGCGGTCGGCGCCGAGGCGGCTGGTCACCAGTTTGGTTTCGTCATCGAGCAAGCTCACGGTTGGTGCAGCAGCCTGACTGGTCGCGTCCAGCAGGTTCACCGTGATGGAATAGCCCTTGACCGGGTAGATGTTGACGCGGTCACCCAACTGGGCCGCAAAGTTGCGGCTCTCCACACCAGCACACACCACCAGCCCGTCGAACGCAAACTCCGTTTGCTCAGAGCCGTTCTGAACCACCACCGTGGCCGTCTTGCTGTCGCTGCGCAAGGCAACGACGTCCTGTGCGTAACGGCACTTCACGCCCAAACGTTCAATGGCTGCCGCCATGCCGCTGGTGAATTTGTGGATGTCACCGGTGGAGTCACTTTCGGTGAAATAGCCACCGTAGTAGGTGCCGGCCAGGGTGGGCTCGATCGCCTTCATTTCGCTGGGGGTCACGGCCCGGCGTGCCAGCCCGCCTTCGGCCAGCAGCTTGGAGACTTCACCGGCATGGTCAAAGCCTTTTTTGTCGCGGTAAATGTGCAGAATGCCTTCGCGCTTCAGGTCAAAGTCCACGCCTTCGGCCCGGGCCCAAGAGAATAGGTGCTCTCGCGCCGCAATGGCCAGGCGCGCCGATTCAATCGTGTTGCGGCGGTAGTTGGGAATGTTGCCGATGAACTCGGCGAACCACGACAGCTTGTGCCAACCAGGCGTCGGGTTGACCAGCAAGGGCGCATCGCTTTTGAGCATCCACTTCAGGCCCTTGAGGATGGTGGACCAGTGGTTCCACACTTCCGCATTCGAAGCCGAAAGCTGGCCGCCGTTGGCAAAAGAGGTTTCCATGGCGGCATAGCGGTTCTTCTCGAACAGCGTGACGATAAAGCCGCGTTTGGCCAATGCGTAGGCCGTGGTCACGCCGGTGATGCCGCCGCCCACAACGGCGATAGTTTGAACAGAGGTCGATTTCATGGTTTCAGGTTTCCAAAAGGTCAGGCAGGGGGTAGCGCCACACACCGTGTGCGACGTACGCCCCCTCTGTTTGGTACCTGAGAGATTCACCGCATGGCGTGGTGCCATGGGCTTGCTCCTGCGGTGCGCTGGGTGACTAGCTCCAGCAGCTCTTCAGAGTTCTATGCGGTGACCGGTCCTTTTGCCTGAGAGTTTCCGGGGCGGTTGCTCCTTCGGCGCTGTGCAAGTGCGGTGCACAGTCTCTCCCGATCACCAATTTCAAAGATGCGAATTTAAACCAAATAGCGCTCCGTCAGCCGGCACCAGAACTCGGAGCCCACAGCGATATTGCTGTCATTGAAGTCGTAGCCCGGGTTGTGCACCATGCAGGCACCATGGCCGCCGGTGCTGGCGTCGCCATTGCCGATGAACAGGTAGCTGCCGGGGACTTCTTCCAGCATGAAGGCAAAGTCTTCACTGCCGGTCAGGGCTTCGGTGTGGGCCACCACCCGCTCTGCGCCGACCACGTCGCGCGCAACCTGCGTTGCAAATTCGGTTTCCTGCGGCGTGTTGACCAGCACCGGATAGCCGCCTCGAAAGTTGATTTCTGCGCGAACGCCAAAACTCTGGGCCTGCGCCTGCACCAGTTCTTCAATGCGCCGGTTGAGCAGGATGCGCACATCCCGGTCCAACGAACGCACGCTAAGTTCCAGCGTGGCGGTTTGCGGAATGACGTTGTTGGCGTGGCCCGCCTTGAAACTGCCCACGGTGATCACGGCCATCTGCAAGGGGGCGACGTTGCGCGAGACGATGGTTTGCAGCCCCATGACGATGGCCGCTCCGGCCACCACCGGATCGGCCGCGCTGTGCGGCATGGCACCATGCCCGCCCTTGCCATGCAGGATGATGGTGATGTTTTCGCTGGAGGCCATGGTGGCCCCTTTGCGCAACAGCAGGTGCCCCGGCTTGAAGCCTGGCATGTTGTGCATGGCAAAAATTGCATCGCACGGAAAGCGCTGGAACAAGCCGTCTTCCATCATCTTCCTGGCGCCACCAAAGCCCTCTTCGGCCGGCTGAAAAATCAGGTTGAGCGTGCCGCTGAAAGTGCCGTCACTTGCCAGCCGTTTGGCAGCAGCGAGCAGCATGGCGGTGTGGCCGTCATGGCCACAGGCATGCATGACACCCGCATGGACGCTGGCGTGGGGCAACCCGGTCTGCTCTTCAATCGGCAGTGCATCCATGTCGGCGCGCAGCCCCAGGCGCTTGCTGCCATTGCCCTTGCGCAATTGCCCCACGACGCCGGTGCCACCGAGGCCACGGGTTACCTGGTAACCCCAGCGGCTCAGCGATTGCGCTACGAGCTCACTGGTGCGGTGCTCTTCAAAGGCCAGTTCGGGATGCTGGTGAATGTCGCGGCGCAGGCGCACGAACTCAGTGACATCGTTGGCCTGAGGCACATCCAGATCACGCTCCAACACGGGTGCTGACATGGTCTTAGCCTTCCAGAGCGCGGTTGCGGCCTTCGGGCAGCAGGTACATGCCCACCGCAGCAATCAGGCTGGTCACGGTGACATACAGCGCGGGGGAGGCCGGGTTGCCGGTGGCACCAATCAGCCAGGTCACCACAAACTGCGTGGTGCCGCCAAACAGTGCCACGCCCACGGCATAAGCGATCGACATGCCGACGGCCCGGATGCGGCGGGGAAACAGTTCGGGAATCGCCACCAGCGAGGCCGCTCCGCTCAGTGCCGTCAAGGCACCCAGCAGAATCGTGACGCCAAACAGGGCAGCGGGCGTCTTCTGGTCCACCAGCATCAGGAAGGCGGGGTACGACAGCAAGGCTGCCAGCAGGCGGGGAATCAACATGACCGGACGACGCCCGAAGCGGTCAGAAAGCCAGCCACCCAACAGTGAAAACACCACCGTGGACAAGCCGCCGACCACCGTCGCGGCCATGGCAATGGTGGGCGCGAATTTGAGTGTCGTGATGGCGTAGGTCGTCATGTAGTTGCCCACATACGTCGACACGGTGCCGCCCAGAACTGCCAGCACCGACAGGACGATCAGACGGCGGTGCGACTTCAGGGTGGGAGGCACACCACCGGTGGAGGCTGCGGGTCCCTGCTCCAGCGTTTCCGGCATTTCACGGCGCAGGTAGACAGCCACCGGAATCAGCAACATACCTACGGCAAACGGCACGCGCCAGCCCCAGGCCTGCAGTTCGGCAGGCGTCAGCGTGCTGGTCATCAGCATGCCCACGGCACCGGCGACAAAACCGGCAGCGCCCTGGCTTGCCAGTTGCCAACTGCCATACAGACCACGCTGGTGGGCCGGGGCGCTTTCAATCAAAAACGCGCTGCTGGGGCCCACTTCGCCACCCAGGGCCAGGCCCTGCGTCAGGCGGCACAGCACCACGATGATGGGCGCTGCAATACCGATGCTTTCATACGAGGGGGTCAGCGCCAGACCCAGCGTGCCGACGGTAATCAGGCCGATGGTCAGCAACATGGCGGGCTTGCGACCGGCGCGATCGGCATAGGCACCAATCAGAATGCCACCCAAGGGGCGCGACACAAAGCCCACGCCAAATACCGCCACCGACAGCAGCAGACTGCCCAGTTCGGTCGATGCGGGAAAGAACGCCTTGCCGATGTACACGGCGAAAAAGGCGTAAGTCACGAAGTCGTAAAACTCCAGCGCGTTACCGATGACCGTCGCGGCCACCACCTTGCGAGGAATGGCGTTGCCCTTGGCGAGCGGCGCGGCTTTGGTAGGGGGTGGCACGTAGTCCATGGTGGGGTTGGCTTGCACGATTGTCTCCTGTTGTGGCTTTTGGTGAGCGGATCGTAGGGCGATGAAAATAATGTGTCCAATGTATTATTTTTGTGAATATCATTCGTAAAACTCATACATAACGCCATGAACATCAAGCACCTGGAACACCTGCTGGCCCTTGCCGATCTGGGTTCGTTCAGTCGTGCGGCGGAGAAGTTGTTCATCACCCAATCGGCGTTGAGCCGCAGCATCCAGAGCCTCGAAGAAGACCTGGGAGGCAAGGTGCTGGACCGCATTGGCAAGCGCAATGAGTTGACGCCGCTCGGGCTGGACGTGGTCGCCCGCGCCCGGCACATCGTTCGGGACGCCGCCGAACTGCGCCACAGCGCCAAGCTGCTGCAAGAAGGGGGCAACGCCTCCATCAGCGTGGGGCTCGGTTCAGGGCCTGCGGCGCTGTTGATGGTTCCGCTCATGTCCGCAGCGGCCAAAATGCCCGCCATGCGGGTCGCCGTGACGCAGGGGCCGGTGGAGTTGCAGGTGCTGCAACTGCGCAGCCGCCAGCTCGATGCCATGGTGGTCGATATGCGCCGCGTGATTCCCACAGCCGACCTCAACATTGAATCGTTGGCCGAATTGCGCGCAGGCTTTGTGGCACGCGCCGATCACCCCTTGGCGCAAAAGAAGAGCGTCACCCTGGCCGACCTGTTGCGGTATCCGGTGGCCTCCACGCCCTTGTCGGACGAAGTGGCGCGCCTTCTGGTGGACCAATACGGCTTGCAGGCCAACCCCGCCGAGATGGTGAAGCTGCGCTGCGACGACGTCACCGCCCTCATCGCCACCATGTCACAGACGGATGCCATCTTTCTCGGGGTGATCGCAACCACCCGCGCAGGGCTCGACGATGGAAGTCTGGTGGAGCTGCATGTGAAGCCCAAGCTATCGGCCACGGCCCGCTTTGCCTATGTCACGCTGGCCGGACGCACCGAGGCACCGGCCATGGGTTTCTTTCGGCAATTTGTGCGCGAGCACTTGCGGGAGTAAGCGCGCGGGTGCGGCTTGGAAACGGGACCGTCGGATCACTGCCGCTTGATGTACATCAATGTAACTGGGCGCTCGTATTACCGGTGGGTCTTCATTCGCCCTAGCATATAAGGGTAAACCCGAGCAATCCCGGCAAAGGCGGATTCAACCCGTGAGACCCAACGTGCCCAAGAAAATCGATATCACCGAGCTCTGTTTGCGCGATGCGCACCAGAGTCTGCTGGCCACCCGGATGGCCATGGAAGACATGGTGCCGGCCTGCGCCGACATTGACCAGGCCGGCTACTGGTCGGTGGAGTGCTGGGGGGGCGCCACCTTTGATGCCTGCATCCGTTTCCTGAACGAAGACCCGTGGGAACGCCTGCGTCAGTTCCGCACGCTGCTACCCAACTCGCGCCTGCAAATGCTGCTGCGCGGTCAGAACCTGCTGGGCTACCGCCATTACGAAGACAGCGTGGTGGACCGCTTTGTGGACAAGGCCGCAGAGAACGGCATGGACGTGTTTCGCATATTTGATGCGCTCAATGACATTCGCAACATCAAGCAGTCGGTGCAGGCCGTGCGCCGCAACGGCAAGCATGCGCAGGGCACCATTTGCTACACGGTTAGCCCCCTGCACACCACCGAAACCTTTGTGGACATGGCCGAACAACTGGTGGAACTGGGCTGCGATTCCATCTGCCTCAAGGACATGGCCGCTTTGCTCAAACCGCAGGCTGCGTTTGACATCGTCAAGGGCATCAAGACGCGCTGTGGCGAGAGCGTGCGGGTGCACGTGCACACCCATGCCACCACCGGCGTGACGCTGGTGTCGCTGATGAAGGCGATTGAGGCTGGGGCTGACTGTGTGGACACCGCCATCAGCTCGCTCAGCCTGGGGCCGGGCCACAACCCCACCGAGAGCCTGGTGGCCATGCTGGATGGCACGGGCTTTGAGGCGCAACTGGACAAGTCCCGCCTGCACCGCATCAAGAACCACTTTGCTGCCTTGCGTCCGCGGTACCAGGCCTTTATGTCCAACATCATCGGCGTGGAAACCGACATCTTTGACAGCCAGATTCCGGGTGGAATGATCTCCAACATGGAAAGCCAGCTCAAGCAGCAAGGCGCAGGTGACCGGCTGGAAGAAGTGTTTATCGAAGTGCCGCGCGTGCGCGAAGACGCTGGCTTTCCGCCGCTGGTCACGCCCAGCAGCCAGATCGTCGGCACGCAAGCCGTGTTCAATGTGCTGATGGGCCGCTACAAGGTGCTGTCCAGCGAGTTTGCCGACCTGATGTTGGGTTACTACGGCAAGACTCCCGGCGAGCGTGACCCCGAAGTGCTGGCGCTGGCCGAGGCACAGGCCAAGAAGCCCGCCATCACCGAGCGGCCGGCCGATTTGCTCAAGCCCGAGTGGGAAGCGCTGCAGGCTGCGGCCACTGCCTTGCCCGGATGCAACGCAAGCGAAGAAGATGTGCTGACCTACGCCATGTTTCCGCAAGTGTCCGCCGCCTTCTTTGAAAAGCGCGCGCAAGGGCCACTCAACCTGGGGCGTGAGCCCGAGGCGGCCAAGCCCGATGGCAAGGACGCCGGCACGAGCGCGGCCAGCGCCAGCAACGCGGTGCGCACCCCAGTGACCTACGACGTCAAGCTCAATGGCCGCTCGCACCGCGTGTCGGTGACTCCCGTTAACGAATAGGCAGAACCACCATGACCGTGATGCAAGACAAAATTGCCGAACTGCGACGCAGGCAGCAAACCAACGCGCTGGGTGGCGGCGCAGACAAGCAGGACAAACAACGCAAGGCCGGACGTCTGACCGCACGCGAGCGCGTGGATGCGCTGGTGGATGCAGGCAGCTTTGACGAGGTGGGCCAATTTGCCGCGCACCGCTCGGCGCTGTTTGACATGCAGGGCAAAACGCTAGCCGCCGATGGTGTCGTGACCGGTGCGGCCTCGGTCGGCGGGCGCTTGGTGCACCTGGCCAGCCAGGACTTCACGGTGGCCGGTGGGTCAGCCGGCGAGGTGCACTCCATCAAGGTCGCCGACATCATGAAAGCCTCGCTGCGTGCGGGCTCACCGTTTGTGTTTATCAACGACTCGGGCGGTGCGCGGGTGCAGGAAGGCATTGCCTCGCTGTCGGGCTACGGTCGCGTGTTCCATGCCAATGTGCTGCTGTCGGGTGCGGTGCCGCAAATCTCGCTGATCTGCGGCCCCTGTGCCGGTGGTGCGGCCTACAGCCCGGCGCTCACCGACTTCATCATCCAGACGCGCCAGGCGCAAATGTTCATCACCGGCCCGCAAGTCATCAAGCAGGTGACGGGTGAAGACGTTACGGCCGAACAACTCGGCGGCGCCGATGCACACATGGTGCATTCGGGCGTGATCCACTTCATTGCCGAAGACGACCAGCACGCCATTCAGTTGTGCCACAAGCTGCTGAGCTTTTTGCCGTCCAACAACCTGGAAGACCCGCCGCAAGTGGAGGGTGACCCTTCGGTAGAACCCAACCCCGCGCTGGAAAGCATCCTGCCGGAGGAAAGCAAGCAGGGCTATGACGTGCGCGAGGTGATTGCGCAGGTAGTGGACGCCGGTGACTTTCTGGAAGTGCAGGCCGGTTACGCCATGAACATCGTGGTGGGATTTGCCCGCATCTGCGGTGGCTCGGTGGGCATCGTGGCCAACCAGCCTTCGGTGTTGGCCGGTGCGCTGGACATCAATGCATCGAACAAGGCGGCGCGCTTTATCCGCTTTTGCAATGCGTTCAACATTCCGCTGGTGACCTTTGTGGATGTGCCGGGTTTCATGCCTGGCGTGGAGCAGGAGTACGGCGGCATCATCCGCCACGGTGCCAAGCTGCTGTTTGCCTATTCGGCCGCCACCGTGCCCAAGATCACGGTCATTGTGCGCAAGAGCTATGGCGGGGCCTATCTGGCCATGTGCGGCAAGGACCTGGACGCCGACCGCGTGTTTGCCTGGCCCACCGCCGAGATTGCGGTGATGGGAGCCGAGGGCGCGGCCGAGATTGTGTTCCGCAAGGAAATCAACGAGGCCGCCGACCCTGCCGCGCGTCGCGCCGAGCTGATTCAGGAATACCGCGACACCTTCTCCAACCCCTATGTGGCCGCCGAAATGCGCCTGGTGGATTCGGTGATTGAACCCGCACACACGCGCCGCCATATTGCGCAGGCGCTCGAATACCTGCGCATCAAACGCGTGCCGCGTCCGCACAAAAAGCACGGCCTGATGCCCTTGTAGGAAATGGCCATGGAAAACGACAACAACGCGAACACCGACACCCGGGCACTGCTTGCCGAGTTGCACGCCGAAGTGCTCGCACTCAAGCAGCGTCTGGCGGGGCTGGAATCGGTGCGCGAAGAATTGAATGCCCTCAAGCTGCAAGTCACCGCGCTGGAGCAAAGTGCCGCCAAGGCCGCTGCCACTCCTGCACCGGTAAGCGAAGAAGACATGATCGCTATTTCTGCCGCCGTTGCGGCGTTTCTCGGCGTGCGGGCGCGTGTGCGCCAGGTGCGCCTGGTGCACTCCAGCGCATGGGCCCAGGTTGGGCGCATGGGCACGCATGCATCGCACCACACCCACTGATTGGAGTTGCCGTGAAGTTACGCATTACCCTGGACGAACGCACCTTTGAAGTGGACGTCGAAGTGGCCCCCGAAGACCACGCCAACCTGCCACCGGCGTACCCGGTGGGCTCGGCCCGTTTGTCGGGCAGCACGGCCAGCGGTCAGCCGGTAGCGCCCCGTACCGGCGGCTCGCCACAAACCGTGGTGGATGAAAGCAAGGCCTGCCGCAGCCCGGTGTCGGGCATGGTGGTGAAGGTGCTGGCCGAGGCCGGTGCACCCATCAACGCGGGCGACTCGATTCTGGTGCTGGAGGCCATGAAGATGGAGACCAACATCACCGCGCCGCAATCCGGCGTGATTGCCGCCATCAAAGTGGCGCAAGGGGCTCGGGTGCAAACCGGTGATGTGCTGGTGGAGTTTGAGTAAGCAGGCCAACGCACCCGGTGCAAGACCCGCCTCAAAATGCATAGCCAATAGACAGGTTTCCTGAGACGCTTTGCGGGTTGGTGGTGACGGGACTGTTCTTTGCATCGCCGACCAAGTTGCTGGCTCTGAGACCGCCGGTCAAAACGATCTTTGGGGTAACCTGGTAGCTCAAGTTCAGGCTGGTAGACACCTCGCTAATTCCGGAGGTGGGCGAATATTCCGCGTGGCCGCTTTGCTGAGCCTGCGTTGCAGTCACGCCGTAGTACGACTGCATGTATTGCGCATTGGCCCAGGTGGCGGAGGCACCCAAACCAAGGCGCCATTGGGGCGCCAGGTCCAGGCTGTAGTTGACACCCAAGTTTGCGGTAGCCCCCTGGCGCGATTCGCCGGAGCCATAGCGCAGCACCGATGTGAGTCGCAGATCGCGGGTCAGTGCGTAATTGGCGAAGGCACCTAGCTCCAACTGGGAATCGATGCTGCCCATGCCAGCAAGGGCTCCGGTGGCGCTTTCCTTGCGACCCAAGTCCAACCCTAAGCCCAGGCCATATTGCAGCGTCGGATTTTTGGAGAAGTTGTAGCCCACGCCCCGGTTGGTTCCCGCAAACCAGCCGTTGGCCCATTGGTATTCGATAGCCGGCATAACGGACGCTCTGGGCCCATCGCCACCTGAATAGTCCGCGTTGGAAGCAACAGAGAAGCTTACTTTTCCACCCTCTCTGGCTTGATCGGAACCTGTGAACTCTCCCTGATCAGCAGATTGAGCTGACGCGCACGACCCAAACGAAAGGGCGAGAAGCATCAGAGGTAGATTTTTTGATGACGAAAAGAGCATTGAAGAGTCCTGAAGAAATATTGAATAAGTAAAAGTCGTGCGCCAACACTGGCGGCTTGCCACCGAGTTGGATCAAGCCAACGTCCTTTGGATAAACCAGAAGGAGCCCAAAGCCATCGATGCATACGATGCCGAGCGGGTGGTTTTTGTCAGGCCATTGGGGCCGCTGACTTGTCGAACAGCGCGTAGCACCAGCGCTGCAGTCAAGGCCACAGCGATCTGCCCCAACTCAATTCCGATGTTGAAGCCCGCCAGGCTCCATGCCTTGCCCATGCCGTTCACACCCAGGTCGCTTAAAGCTCCGGCCAGACCGAGGCCGTGAATCAAGGCGCAGACAAATACCAATGACAGTCGGATAGCAACCGCGTTCGTCAAGCTGCGGTGTGATGACCAACGATCAAACAGTGCCATGCCTACGATGGTCGCGGCTATGGCGGGCTCAACTACGCTGGTGGGCACTGACAACCCATACCAAACGCAAGCCACCAGCGTCACAGCGTGGCCTGCCGTAAAGCAGGTCAGCGCCAGCACCACTTGGCGCAAGTTCCAGGCTGCGGCCAGTACCACCAGCAAGAACAACAGGTGGTCCGCACCCGAGAGCACATGCAGTGCACCGAGCTGAATCTGCTCGGCAAAGCTGGCCCAGGCTGATGGCAACACAGACCCTTGCGGGCGCTCCGGTGTCAGCGTGATGAGCTGCGATTGCGCACCCCGCGTGACCGCGATGTGCTCAGTTTGTTCGTCAGCGCGTGTGCCAAACAGTTGCAATGACAGCTTGAGGCCGGCGGCCACTTCAGGAATCGCAAAGCGACCTAACACCACCATGTGGGTGGATGGGGCCGCTGGGTTGCTGTCAGGCGGTGCTGTATTGAGCATGATGCCTTCCAGTGCACTGCGCCCCTGGTCGCTGTCCAGTGCCACGCCCTGCTTGAT
>ERZ1034363.1564-NODE-1564-length-12727-cov-2.652174_pt1 | contig 12727 bp, 21 predicted proteins | sample MGYA00520616_ERZ1034363 | MGnify/ENA primary metagenome ERZ1034363 (study PRJEB33736, sample SAMEA104284506) | Azolla filiculoides | biome: Urban; feature: Water surface; material: Ditch water | place: Netherlands | collected 2015-10-28 | depth 0-0.1 m ...
GTCGCTGGCCCAGTTGAGAGGCTTCGTGACGGTCGTGCCTGGGTGCGGCGTTATGCCGACCTTGAGGAGATTGAGTCCCGACCTCAGGGTCACGAGCCTGAAGTAGTCGATCTGCGTGGGTGTGGTAAAGCTGGTCATCGTGGCCTCCTAGCCGTTGCCGTAAGCAAGTATAGCACTCGAGCATTGCTCTTGGCAATACGTCACCTGCCCACGATCAACCCCCGACCTTGACGAGGTGACCCTCGGCGCTGCGCCGATACTTCTGGCCGCGTCCGGTGCCCAGCACCCCGCAGCCGTGGACCTTCCAGGAGGTCTCAGACATCGTGGCCCACGGACCGCGATAGGTGGCACCGTCGTAGACGTGCTCGCCGACTTTCTTCGTAAAAGCGACACCGAAGTCATCGGTGTCGCGGTTCTCTGCTGAAAGATAACGCATTCTGGTCTCCGTTGCTGTTGCCTGAAGCAAGTATAGCACAGGCAACAGCCTCGGCGCAACTTCCTACGGCTTGGTGCTGACGACTCGGCCGACGTAGACCCCGGCTCCGTAGACCATCAGCGTCGTGACGAAGTCGAACGCGAAAGGAAAAACGAGCTGCGCGACGATTACTCCGATCGTCGCCGCGAATCCCAGTACCCAGACGATCATGCTGCCATCAGCCTGTTCAGGTCGACCGAGAGCTCCTTTGCAAGACGCTCCAGGACCGTCTTCTCAGCGGATTCAATCTCTCCATCGGCTTCGGCCACGTCCAGCGCGGTCAGCACGACGGCCTGAGCCATCTCTGGGTCCTTGGCAATCTCGCGAATCTCGTCCCACAGACCGGAGCGACCGACCCGACCACCTGCTGCGCGATCCAGCATCTTGTTGATCGCGGCCTCGATGGTCCCCTGATCGAAACCCCCCGCCAGACTCTTGTTCGCCTTGACGGCCTTGATCGTGGCCTTGATCTCGCTGTCTTCGATGTCGCCGTCTGCGGCTGCGATCAACGCAGCGGCGGCGCACGTCGCCTCGAGGAAGTCGGTCCGTCCGTTGAACTTGGACACCACTGCCTCGGCCTTCTTGCCAAACATCTTACCAAACATTCGTTGCTCCATGTGCAGAACCGGACGCACACCGCGCCCAGCACCACACTAGCCTAAGAATAGCTCTCAGGACAACATCAGACCCATCGCAAGCAGCGCAGCCACGCCATCCATCCCGCCGATTGCGGTCAGGCTGGTCGGGGACGCGGGGCGGGGGGTCGTGCTGAACACCAGACTGGACTGAGCTCTGGCGGCAGCGATCATGTCTATCGTCTGGTCGATGTCCCACGACGGACGCGCGAGAGGCGACTGCGCAGCGACTATCCACTCTTCGCGGGCCACGAACGACGCCGCTGCGTAGAGATTTCCATCGGCGTCCTGCCAGTTCAGACCGACGTAAGTCTCTCCGTCAGCATCGGAAAATCCCAGCGCCATCGCGAGATTGTTTCCGTCGGCGACCATCGCGGACGGGCAGGCACAGGTGATCCTCATCAGTATGCTCCAGTCTTTTGGTTCATCCACGATTCCGTCGCCGCGACGACACCCGCGTCTAGATTCGCTCCGAAGCGTACGACGACTCCGTAAATGTTGCCGCTGAACGGGAACGAGGCTCCTCCGCGTCTTCCGATGTAGAGCGAGTACGGAAGGTAGTTGCCGGACCCCTGCTCGACAGAGGACTGGTTCGACTGACTGCCGTTGACCCGCAAAATCGACGAGTCTGCGGAGATGTCACCGAGACCTGTCAGGACCGCTGTGTACGGAGCCGCTGTCGCGACCAGTGCTGCCGACGCTGGCTCGGTTCCTTCGGACAGAAACTGCCACGCTGGATTCGTGGTAGATGCCAGAGAGAATCTTCCATCGTTGAACGCGCTTCCCGCACTGTGCTCGAGAATGACGCTCACCGCAGCGTCTGAAAGCTTCCTCACGCCAGCAAATACCTGCGTCTTGTCGGTGCCGGGAGTGACCACTGGACTCAGCATGGCGTCGTCCACTCCGTCGAACGACAGATACCCGCGTCCCTCGCCGTCAACCTGATATATCGGACGAGCAGTTGTCGTCGCCTGTACGGCGTGAGCTCCTGGAAGCTCGCGGACGGATACGTTATCGAATATGACCACCGATGCCGTGAGCGATGGTGATCTGGTGTCTAGAATCAGGTACGACGTGGTCGACACGGCCAAGAAGCTAAGAGTCACGTTCGTCATCGAACCAGTGCCGACAGGCTGGACGGTTACGATGCTTCCTCCGATGTTGAAGTTGCTTCCGTTGACTGCGACCTGACCTCGGCCCACGTCGGCGAGAACGTCGACAGAGACGGTGTAAGTCCTTCCCGCCACCGTCGGAATGATCTGGTAGGCTCTCGCAGATGTCGAGTCGGTTCCTTCGTCTGTCACCACGAGCTGCCCGCCCACCACGGAGAGCACACTCTCTACGCCGGGAGACCATCCCGTCAGTCCGTCCGAGAAGTCTCCGTTGACTGCGAGCTCCGAACCGAGCATGAGTCCTCTGGACTTGTCGAGCATGAGTGCGACAGTCTGTCCGACGGCGGTGACAGGTACTCTCGCGGCTGTGTCCTGATACAGTGTGGTCAGGTCGCTCGGGTCGTACCAGACGCCGGGCTCGGCCATTGCGAAGAGCCCAGCAGGGCCGATCGGTGGCGAGTTGGACGCGTAGACCGATGTCGAGACACCAAGCATGTCAGTATCCTGCTTTGATTCCGGTTGCCGTCGTTCCTGTCGCAAGGACCCTTACGACGGTGAAAGGATAGACGACGCCAGCATTCATGAAGATCGTGTCCGAGAGACCGTTCGAGTATCCGAGCGACACGGAGCCTGACACGTTGACAACGATTGCTCTTGTCGGTCCATTTGCGAGATCGACGGAGTCTGACGGAGTCACTGGGACCGTGTATGCGATCTGCCTGATGAGAGAGGATCCGGACTTTGCCATGGGTCACCTTGTTGATTAAGCTCGACGCAGCCTAGCACAGCCCGGACAATCGCACAATTGACTATGTGCGACTCTTTCTTCGGTACATGGTCACCTCCTCGTACCCGAAGCGCGCAAGGATCTTGAATCCCGGACCCTTGGATCCTCCGAGGAAGTTCTGAAGGAACGACGGATAGACGTCGATGCTGCGAGCAAAGTCTGACTTGGTCTTGTGGCGCAGGGCCTCTTCCAGCACGATAGACCTCAGATCCTCTTCGCTGATAAGATCTCGCTTATTCTCTTCCAGTCCCATCTAGCTGGTCCTCCTTGTCCAAGATAGAGATACTCTTCGTCGAGTCGCAGACCCTCGGCCTTCAGGGACCGAGCGTGTCTTCCGCTCCACAGCCACAGTTCGTCGACGGGGTCGCCTCTGCGGGGACCACCCTGATTTTTTCTGCGCACGGCAACGTAGACTCTGCCTCCGCGTTCGTGACGCGTAGTCAGCCACGCGACCTGCTCCTTGCGCAGGTCGACGGTCCAGCCGTCGGTCTGCTTGTACTCGATCCATCCTTCCACGCCGTCGGTGCAGTAGTTCGAGTCAGGTACTCCGAGGCCCGTGCCTCCTGTCTCCACGGACTGCCAGTGATAACCCTGCGTCAATCTGTCTCTGAACAGCTTGCGAAGACCTCCGTCAATCTGCATTCGTCCACCTGTCTATCATGTCGGCCGCCTTTCTCAGTCTGTGCGACCAGTTCTTCATCGTGGCTTGCGTCGGAAATCTGCGTCGAACGATTGCCGACGCAATTCCCCCCGCTATTCCGGAGAGCGTCTTCTCGAGCTGGGTCAGGAATACCTCACTCTCGCTCATCTCAGATGAAACTCCGCAGTGTTCTTTACGTCGTTGTCGAAGTCCTGCGATAGAATCCAGCGCAGATACGACTTGGGAACGTCTGACCACAGTTCGTCGCGATGCTTGCCGAAGCGCACCTTGGTCAGAAGGAGAGGCTTCTTGGTGAGCTCGATGAGTTCGTCGATGCCGTGCCCGAAGTTGTCCATACACCTCTCGAGCAGCTTCGCGGTGACCCAAGCGTCGTACAGCGCACGGTGAGCCATTCCCCCCGCTTTTTCCGGCATGTCTCCGACGTCGAGACCGAGCTCGTAGCGGAGAGACTGGTTCGAGTGAGACTCTGCGTCGGGCCACAGGTGCGACGCGACGCGCCAAGTGCAGATCCAGCTCTGACTGCGATGCCACTCGGGCATGAAGCTGCTGTCGAACTGGGCGTTGTGCGCGACGAAGACGTAGCCGTCGTCGGTGTGCGGGAGGAAGTAAGTCAGGGCTGAATCGAGATCTTGCGCCTGCGCGACCATTTCTTCGGTGATGTGGTGCGTAGCCATCGCTCCGTAGCTGATCTTCGTCGTTGGTCTGACAAGAGACGAGAACCAGCTCCTATCTTCGCGCACCCCCGCTATTTCCAGAATACTGTTCGTCTCGGGCTCGAAGCCAGTCGTTTCTGTGTCTATCGTGACTACTTGTCTCACGTCTATTCTCCGGCTATGATACTGCCCGTAGCATACCGCATGAGGCAGCAAGATGAAAACAAAGAGCGTCAATCGCGCCGTAGAGAACGACTTTTCTCCTTTCAGAGAAAAGCAGATTCTCAGCGTATTCAACGAGCTGTCGCCGCGCCCCATCAGTGGGTTCATGGACCGCAACGCCATGGAGAGAAGAACTCAGGATCTTCTCGACATGCGCGGATACATGATTCACCATCAGAACAACGGCGGAGCTCTGTTTCAGATCGACGGAGTTTGGGTCTACCGCGCTGAGTCGCATCCGAGCAACGTGCAGGCTCTGGGTCACGTTCATCGCGACAGCAATCGCGTCATTCGTATGCTCATCGACCACAATCCCAAGAGACTAAAGTCGGCAGAGAGATTCGCACTCTATCGGGACGGAATGACCGTCTACGAGTATCGCATGGCCTGTCGCACCGCGCAGGGCGGCGACGCCTATCAGGTTGCCGAGTCCGACATCGATTACGACGTCAGAAAAGGCTTCATCCGCATCGAGATCGACGCCGATCAGGAACTCGCCGAACATGCGGCGAGAACCATCCTCAATCGAGACGCGTAGTCAGGGCCTACTGCTTTCCATTCTTGACCATGCTCATTGCCTCATCCCATGTCGCTCCGTAGTCGCCCGACGCCTTGGCCTTGCCCCAGCTAGGACCAAACTCTGCGTCGACTGCTACTGGAACCTCGAGTCTGACTGTGTCTCTCATACACTCTACCGCGCGCTTCGCCTGACTCTCCTCGGAGAAAGAGAAGTCCAGCTCGTCGTGCATCTGAAGCAGCGGAGTAAGACCAGAACGCCAGCACTCTCGCATCGAGAGCTTCGTCTGGCGGGCCGCGGACCCCTGGATGAGCCAGTTCATCGCCTTGTGCGTGAACGCTCTACGTAGCGCACCGGACCAAGGATGATTGGGATCATTCACTCGGCGCATGGCCTCGTCTCTGTCGCAGGCGGCGAGAGGCACGTCCATGCCTTGAGCCTTCTTGTAGTCCCACCACCGAGGCTCCCAGCGGTCGAAGCGCACTCGAGCTCCATCCAGTAGACGTATGTATCCCCTGCGGGACGCCGTGGTCTGTACGAACTCACTTAGGCGCTTTACGAACGGAGCCTCGTCGTCGTATTGCTTCATCACTGCCTCTGCATCCTCGAGAGTCATGCCGGTCATGAGGGCAAACTTCGACACGCCTGCTCCGAACGCCTTTGCGAAGTTTACATCCTTCGCCTTGCGACGCGGCAGACCAGTCAGTTCAGCTACCATCGTGTGAAAGTCGGTCTTGGGGTTGTCACGATACATTGCCACAGGCTCGCAAAGTGTACGATCAGACGGTATTCCTGCTGCGAGTAGTCGAGCGCACCCCATACCTCCCCGTTCTCAGGCTCGAAAAGCCCTCGAATCCTGTCTGCGATTTCGGGATTACGGGAGGGCATCTGTTGGAGTGGTGGGTCGCTGTAGGCAAAGCGACTAGTCTTGGTGCCGCCTCTGTCGTTGCGAAACTGGTGAACCTCGGCATGAATACGCCCGCGATGAGCATACTCGATCAGGTATCCTTGGATGAACTTCTCTCCGGCGTCCTGCATCTTCTGAGCTTTGGCGCAGAGTTGCGGCAACCAGTGGTCCATCTTTTCCATCCAGTCGGACTCGAAGGAGTCGTTACCTTTCTCGGTCGTCGGGACCTGAATGTTCTCACTGCTGAACACCTTGCTCAAGAACTTCTTGGATTTGACGTCGTCGATGGTTACCGACCTGCCGATCTGAAGCTTTCCGCTGAGTTCGACCAGCGCCTCGTCGCGCTTTGCCAGAAGCTCTCTTTTCGCCTGATGCGCCTTCGATACGTTGATGCGCACCCCTCTGCGTCGCATCGCCATCACCATAGGAATCAGGTCCATCTCCAGCTGATACGCGTCGTAGACGCCCTGACTCTGCATCTGAGGAAGAAACTTCCTGTAGAGTTCGAGAGTGCTGGCCGCATCTTGATCTGCGTACTCTCCGACGAATCTCGCAGGAAGCTTCCACAGTTCGCCCTTGGCATCGAGGCCGTAAGCCTTCGCAGCTTCCCGCAGCTTCGACTCGTCCTTGCCTGCGATCTTCTGCCACGAGCAGAGACTGTCGAGGTTGTAGGTCAGACGCTGCTCGTCGAGCATGTAAGCCATCGCCATCGTGTCGTGAAATCGCTCAGGAGCCTTAATGTCGAAGTCGGTCGTGATCCATCCGAGGTCGTAGCTCGCATTCTGAAATACGATCTCGTCGCTGCTCGACATGTGATCTTTAAGCCATCGCTCGACCTGCTCCTTGTCAAAGTTCGCACTGTCCGGGTGGAACATCGGGACGTAGACGCTGCCCTTGGCAGAGGCCATACTGACTCCGACGATTCGACCAGCTCCGTAGACCCATCCGGGTCCGCGACTGTTGGCGAGTCCGTCGTCGCGTGTCTCGGTGTCGATTGCGATTACGCCGGACCCTCTCAGGTCCGGCAGCTCGGTTGGTTCCTTCCACTTGACGTCTGGAAGCAGGAATCCCATAGGTATCTGGTTTGACATCAGATCTCCGGAACGTAGCCGTGTCCCGCAGGATACACGGCCTTGGATTGCACGAACGCTTTCATCGCGGTCGTCTCGGTGTCGTTCGGAATCCTGTCCGACACGAGCTTCGCGTAGCCCGCGATGTCGTCCCAGTGATCGTGAATGTCCGGATTGCCCGTAGCGATGCGACCCATCTTGTGGGCGAACATGTGAAGCGACTCCTTCTGGACGTCGGACAGCGAGTCCCAGTTCTTCTCGGACTGCATCGCTCGCATGATGTTCTGGGTGCAGCGCGCGTGATCGGTATATTCTCCATGCGTCTTTCCGCGCTCGGCCAACAGTTGCTCGGTCGTCATGCTCATAGTATCGCTCCTCTGGTGTATCTGATAATTTCGTCTCCGTGGTCGGATCCGATGTTCAGCGCGGCGTCAAGCGTTCTCTGAATGATCGGATGAGCGTAGCCGTTGCCCATCTGGAGCTCGACTACGCCGAACTCCCACATTTCCAGAAGGTCGCAGACCTTTACCTTTACGATCTCTTCTTCAGTCAGGCGCGACCGAGGATCGTAACCCAGCGTCTCCCGATAGTAGTTCTCCTCCAGATGGGAGTAGACCGACTTCAGTTCGGGACTCTCTCTCTTGGCGGGGAACGGGGGGTCACCGTACTTGACCTCCGGACTGTCGTGAAACAGAATGTAGGTCGTGACATTGGGACTCGGCGGGCCGAAGAGCTCGAAGTAGATCCTAATCACGTGATAGCTATGCTCGGCGACTGTCTGCCTACGCAGCGTAGGCCACGTATGATACCGCTCGACGCCTCCGGCATGGCGCAGGCTGCTCGTCACTGCATCACTCACTTGTTGACCCTCCGATCCATCCACTCGAGAACTGCGGTCCTCCAGTCAGGTGCGGCGATCCTCGTCGCCTCCAGCGCCGCGCCGATCTTGTCGCCCCCCTTCCACATCGCATGGACTCCGAGCATGACGTCAGCTACTTCCGAGAACCAAGCGTTGCGATAGACGCGAGACGGACCAACCTCGGCCATGAAGACCGACAGGTCAGAATCCCAGTGGTCCCAGTCGGTGCCGATCGGCATGGTTCCGGGGTAGGCGCGATGACGCTCGGGCTCGAAGCGAGCCGCGACGGTCCGGTACAGGTGCCAGTTGTTGCTGAATTGATACATCTTGCCGACTGGCACCCTGATCCGACCAGCGAGATACTCCTGCAGAACGGAGAAGTGAACAGCATTCGCACCGTACGCACCCCAGACCACGTCGTTCGATCGACACATGACCGTGATGTCGAGACGTCCCTCGACGATGCGCGGATAGATTTGCGTATTGCACGGCACGTCGCGAGGCTCGACGAACGGTTTTCCGGTCTCCTCGTCGATTTCCTCGGGGTCGAACAGGTCCATTCCCGCGTCCCACATCTGGATGACGACGCGGCGGTCGTTGTGATCGTGCCTCAGGCGATGAATGACGGAGTCAAGCTGGTCGAACCCGAAGTGCTGCCGCCAGCGATGACCGTAGGCTCCCCACTGTCTCCCGTCATCCTCGGCGAAGCGTGACGAGAAGTCACCAACGAAGCGATCCAACCACCGCGCGTCGTTGCTTCCAGAGAGCATCCACAGGGACTCGAACAGATGAAAGAAAGGGTTCGCGTCGCGACTCTTACTCAGAAGAACGCGCTCGGTCGGATGCGCGTAGATCGTCATGACTGGAAACGGCGGAACCACGACCTCTCCGTTGCGCGACTCGTCGCTCAGGCCCTCGCTCTCCATCGTAAAGAAAGCCTGTCTATAGGCGTCGTTCACGTTTACTGCGTTGATCACTCTCATTAGTTCATACTCCTTCTCTTGCTGTCGTCGCAGACACTCAGCGAGTATCTGTAGAAGTTCTTCGCGACATCCTTTGCTTTTTCGTCGGCGTCGTCCTCGGCTGCGATGCCTACGGCGTCTCGCATGAATTCCAAGACGAAGTAGGCTGCGACCAGTGTATTGTACGAACACAGCTGATGACTAGTCACCACGTGCATCATCTGGTCGATGGTCGCATTGGACGCGGAGACTACTCTTTCGTCGTCTCCGCAGGTGCAGTCTGGGTGATGTGCGGGGGGTCTATCCACGTCCGAATGCTTTCTTCCAGAAGATGGTGACCTCTGTGCGTGTACCGAACTCACCTCCGGTCTTGTTCTTCTTTTGGCGAAGCGCGACGTACGGATGATGAAGCTTCGCGAGCAACTTGGCGGACTCCTCGTGCTTCTCGTGTGTTCTGTAGGTGCTGCATCCGCCCGGAGCGTTGGTCATCTTCTGGTCCTGGGACCACCAGCCGAGGTTCGCGTTCTTGTAGCCCGCGCGCAGAAGCTGAAGATTGACGTCAAAGTCCTCCATGACCGTGACGCGCCCGTGCTTTACTGACAGAAACTCCTTGGTGCGGTAGCACAGAACTCGGAGAGTGCGCGTGTTCTCTTCGAACAGATTGGACGCTCCTCCGACGCCCATGTTGTTGTTCCCCTGACGAGCAGAGACGCCGACGTGGGCATAGTGGTCGAGGAACCACTCCACAGACTTCCACATGTGCGTGACGTCTGCGTGTTCGCACGGCTTCAGAGCAGTGTGCTCTTGTGTGATGCGACGAACGAAGCGCACGTCGTCGTCGACCATCGCGAACTTACTGAGACCCGCAAGGTCGCACATTCTTCCAATGAACTGCCTCGTCGCAGCAATTCCGTTTGCCGAGCATCCGACTACGCTGACGTGCGGGTAATCGTTGCCGAGTGTATCGACGTAGTTCTCGAGTTCATCCAACGGAACGACGTAGGTCGTTCTTGCCTGAGTCTCAGTGCTGAAGTCTGCCAGCGGTCCGCGCAGTATTTCTGCTCGGTCGTGACGACCAGAGCTCGGTATAAATATTTTGATCATGTCTGACTCCTCTCGATGTCATCTTCGCTGCAGAATCCGAACTGCATCTCACGAATGGTTGCTCCCTCGGCTCCGGCCGTGATTCGGTGCCACGTCTCGCGAGGTATCACCAGACTCGCACCAGATTGGACGATGTAGAGATCCTGTCCGACTAGAGCGACCGCGTGTCCTCGCTCTACGAACCAGACCTCCTCTCGACTGGAGTGCTTCTGCATACTGGTCGACATTCTCGGCTGTATCTCGAGCGTCTTGAACACGCAGTTGTCGTTGCGGAAGTGATCGTAGTAGCTCCCCCAGAGCCTTTGGACTCTTGCGAGAACGTGCTTGGGCCAGATAGTGCTGCTCGAGTTGCGTTTGTCCTCTCCACCCACCCCGAAAGTCATTCTTCCACCGATGTCCTGAACTACACTCATCTCGGGGGTATTGTCTCGTCCGCGGTCGCCGCCGTTGCAGAAGACGATGAGAGCATCCGGATAGTCGCTGTGAATCCTGCGCAGAGTCTCGCACACCGTTCCATCTTCGTCTGCGGCTGGAAGAACATGATCCACACCTTCGATTGCGCTCACGATCTCCATGCGCTCGGCGAGGCACATCGACACGTAGCCCTTCTTGCGAAGAAGCCACTCATCGCTGTTGACGAGAACATAGAGTTCCTCCCCGTACATCGCAGCCTCGCGAATCATGCGAACGTGTCCGGAATGAATGGGGTCGAAGCCTCCACTGACTACAGATATGATCATTCAGTATCTCCTCTCGGCCAGATGTAATCCAGCACTGGTTCCTCGGACCATCCGAACTGTGAGTACCACTCAGGCTCTTTGTGAAGGAGAGCCGCCCGATGCGAGGCGTGAAATCTATCGTCACCGAGCCAGTTCGGCATCTGTAATTTTAGCACGTAAGGCGCACTGATGTCAAGCATCAGTGGCATGTTGTTTTCGAAACCGCGTCGCATCCATTCGCGGATGCAGCAGTCGGTGTAGAGCATGAGTGCTTCTACACGTCCGGACCACATTTTCGTCGCAGGATGATTGGACCATCCTCCACCCTTCTGGAGTGCAGTCTGCATCTGGCGGCCCTCGACTCGCTGCTTGCCGAGTCTCCGGTTGTCCAGACAACGTGCCGATACGACGAAGTTCGGATGTGGAAGAAATGTTTGCATTACGCCTCGTGAATGTAGCTGACTCTCTCGTACGAGTAAGGATTACCATACGACGACTTCGCTTGTGTGTTTGCACTCTGACAGTATCTCTCTGCGTCTTCCTTCTTTTCGTAGACCCTGACAATCTCGGTGCTTTCCCAACCTGACTTGATTACGACGTAGACTGGCTTACTTTTCCGCATGGCCCACCCTAGCACCAGAAGCATTGCGCGGAACAGGTGTCAGCGTATCGTGCGATGCGAAGACATAGAGATACGGACCCAGAACTGATTTCTCTGGGTCGGTTACGCGCGCGATCGCGAGAGCGGGGGGACGAGTGTCTCTCGCTATGATCTGACGAGTCGGTTTTCTCATCTCGGCACCGGAAGAAGCTCGAACCTTCCGTCGAAGAACGCTGTGGTCGACCGACAGAAGACCTCTTCAGGATGGAGCTCCGATCGATAGATCACGCACGGCTCCATGTCGTGCTCTCTGCGGCAGAATCCAACGAAGTCGTAGACTCCTCCGGTCTTGACGTGTTTCCACTTACTCGGCAGCACGACTCATCTCCTGTTCCAGTCTCAGGCCGACAGCCAGCCTGAGTTTCTCGTCGTTGTACTCGCGACACAGGCCGCTCGGATGCGGCAGGCTGCACCAGAGATAAGGCCGCCCCGCGCGCCAGCGAAGGTCGTAGGGCGGCGCGGCAAGCCACAGCACCCCCAGCACCGCCCGCCCCAGCAAGGCCACTCGACGGCCAGCCCACGCGCTCTCGAGGGCATCGTACTTGGCCCGCGCGGCAATGGGGCACCACAGCCTGTCGTCGCACAGGTTGACGAACTCGAAACTGCGGCGGAACTCGGCCCGCGAGACTCCGCACACTTCGTTCGCCATGCGCCACAGGTTCCAGCCCGCGCTGCGTCTGGGATACGGAAGAAGCGCCGCCCTCGGATCCTCCGAGAGCGGGTTGTTCATTCCTACGATGACGGTGCGATCAGACATCTGCGCCGGACACGATGCTGATAATCTTGGCGAGCAGGAAGGTCTGCATCGCGCGCGAGTTGTCGGCAAGCTTGTGACGCTTGTGCAGCCACTCCTCGTAAAGGACCATCGCTGCGTAGTTGTCTCCGCGCATGAGAGCCTCGCGACTCAGATAGACCTGATCCTTCACCTTGTGATAGAGACCCATCACGCTTGGCCCAAGGGTCTCGCACAGCGTAACCTCGTAGAAGTCGAGGTCGCAGGATGCACTCTGCAGGATCGAGAATGCCTCGCGAAGAGTATTTGCCTCCTCGGCGGTCGGAGTCACCTCTGGAAACAGGGCCTGCTCCTTGTTGCTCTTCTCGATGAGCTTGCGTATGCCGCTGTTCATGTTTGCGTTGGAGGCGTTGGCCCTCGCCACCGCCATGAACTCTGCGGACATTGTCCATGCGTTACTGAAGTCGAGGTCGCTCTCCCAGAAGTCACCTCCCCGCACCACGACCGACGCTACGTTCGAGTCGCGCACCTGCGGAAGGCGCGTCTCGACCATGTACTGAACGTCCCACGCGCTCTTGAGCGTACGATCCTCGGTCAGTTCCTTCTGGGTCAGGATGTTGTACGTCAGGGCGGAAGCCTTGGGCAGCACC
>ERZ1034363.1565-NODE-1565-length-12714-cov-9.742581_pt1 | contig 12714 bp, 8 predicted proteins | sample MGYA00520616_ERZ1034363 | MGnify/ENA primary metagenome ERZ1034363 (study PRJEB33736, sample SAMEA104284506) | Azolla filiculoides | biome: Urban; feature: Water surface; material: Ditch water | place: Netherlands | collected 2015-10-28 | depth 0-0.1 m ...
CCGGGCAGCTGCCACAGCACCGTGCCTGCAAATTCGCGGTAAGCGTTCATGTCGGCGGCGCGTGTCTTGAGCAGGTAGTCAAAGCCCCCGGCAACCATGTGGCACTCCATGATCTCGGGGCGCACCTGCACCGCCGCCTTGAACTGATCGAACACATTGGGGGTGGTGCGGTCAAGCAGCACTTCCACAAACACCATCATGCCCGCGCCAAGTTGGAGCGGATTGAGTCGCGCTTCGTACCCCAGGATGAAGCCATCGCGCGTGAGGCGCTGTACACGCGCCAGCACCGCCGTGGGTGACAGGGCCACGCTTTCGGCCAGCTTCAAGTTGCTGATGCGACCGTCGCGCTGCAGCAGGTCGAGGATGCGGCGGTCGATGCGATCAATGTCTGGGGATTCGGTGCTCATGCTACAGATTATTCATCAATGTGACTGTATTTTGGTGAAATATTCGGCCGTCAATCCGGATGATGGCGATTCATGTCAACCCGCAAGGCCTCCGTCATGAACGCTCCTACGACTTTCTTTCAACTGATGCCCAGAGGCACCCACTTCACCCCCGGTGGCCCCTTGCCCGAGCGCAGCGCCCTGCGCGAAGCCATCGCCCGCGCCACCCGCCTGCCCGAGGCGCAAGCCCTGGCACCATTGCTGGCTGCGGCCCGCATGAATCCCGCACAAGCCGCACGCACCGACGCGCTGGCCCGCCAGCTGGTGACAGGCATGCGCGAGGGCCCACAACAAAGCGGGCGTGCCGGCCGGGTGCAAAGCCTGATGCAGGAATACGCGCTGTCCAGCGAAGAGGGCGTGGCGTTGATGTGCCTGGCCGAGGCGCTGCTGCGCATCCCTGATGCGGCCACACGCGATGCGCTGATCCGCGACAAGATCGGCCAGGGCGACTGGCACCAGCACGTGGGCCGCAGCCCCTCGCTGTTTGTGAATGCGGCGTCATGGGGCCTGCTGCTCACGGGCAAGCTGGTCGCCACGCACAGCGAGGGTGCGCTGCTGGCATCGCTCACCCGGCTGATCGGCAAAAGCGGTGAGCCGCTGATCCGCCAGGGTGTGCAGCTGGCCATGCAGATGCTGGGCGAACAGTTCGTCACGGGCGAGACGATTGACGAGGCCCTGCACCGCGCCCGCGACATGGAAGCGCAAGGCTTTTGCTACTCGTACGACATGCTGGGCGAAGCGGCGCTGACCGAAGCGGACGCGCAGCGTTACATGCGCTCGTATGAAAACGCGATCCACGCCATCGGCAAGGCATCCAACGGCCAAGGCGTGGTGGACGGCCCAGGCATCTCGATCAAGCTGTCGGCCCTGCACCCACGCTACAGCCGCGCCCAGCACCAGCGCGTGATGGATGAACTGTTGCCACGGGTGCTGAAGCTCACCGAGCTGGCCCGGCATTACGACATTGGCCTCAACATCGACGCCGAAGAGGTGGACCGCCTGGACATCTCGCTCGACCTGCTCGAAGCCCTGTGCCTGGCCCCCAGCCTGCAGGGCTGGCACGGCATCGGCTTTGTGATCCAGGCCTACCAAAAGCGCTGCCCCTTGGTGATCGATTTTGTGGTGGACTTGGCACGCCGCACAGGCCACCGCTTGATGGTGCGTTTGGTCAAAGGCGCGTATTGGGACAGCGAAATCAAACGCGCCCAACTGGACGGCCAAAGCGACTACCCGGTCTACACCCGCAAGCACCACACCGATGTGTCGTACTTGGCCTGCGCGCAAAAGCTGCTGGCCGCGCCGGATGCGGTGTACCCGCAATTCGCCACCCACAACGCGCACACGCTGGCGGCCGTGGTGCAGCTGGCCCAGGGCATTCACGGCGACTACGCGCCGGGCCAATACGAGTTCCAGTGCCTGCACGGCATGGGCGAGCCGCTGTACCGGCAGGTGGTGGGTCCGCTGCAGCGGCCGTGCCGCATCTACGCCCCCGTGGGCACGCACGAAACGCTGCTGGCCTACCTGGTGCGCCGCCTGCTCGAAAACGGGGCCAACAGCTCCTTCGTCAACCGCATGGCCGACGCCAGCGTGTCGATTGGCGATCTGGTGCAAGACCCGGTGGCACGCACCGAAGAAGACGCCCAGCATGAAGACAGCCCCTCCGGCCAGCCGCACCCGCAAATTGCGCAGCCCGCTCAGCTGTATGGCGCAGCCCGCCGCAACTCGCATGGCCCTGACTTGGCCCACGAACCCACACTGCGCCAACTGGCCGCTGACATGCAAGCGCAGGTGCAAGCCGTGTGGGTCACGCCATTGCTGGCCACCCCTTTTGCAGGCGCTGAACGCATCACCCTGCGCAACCCTGCCGACCACAGCGATGTGCTGGGCACGGTGCACTGCGCCAGCGCGGCCGATGTAGAGGCTGCCCTGCAAGCCGCCAGCGAAGCCGCCCCCGCCTGGGCCGCCACGCCGCCCGCACAACGCGCCGCGCTGCTGGCGCACGCGGCCGATCTGCTGCAGGCCGATGCACCCCACGTGATGGCGCTGCTGGTGCGCGAAGCGGGCAAGACCTGGGGCCACGCCGTGGCCGAGCTGCGCGAGGCGGTGGACTTTTTGCGCTACTACGCCGCACAGGTACGCCGCGACTTTGACCCCAGCACCCACACGCCACTGGGCCCGGTGGTCTGCATCAGCCCGTGGAATTTCCCGCTGGCGATTTTTGTAGGGCAGGTGGCCGCTGCACTGGCCGCAGGCAACCCGGTGTTGGCCAAACCGGCCGAGACCACGCCCGCCATCGCCGCGCTGGCGGTGCAGACCTTGTGGCAAGCGGGTGTGCCCCGAGCCGCTGTGCAACTGCTGCCAGGCCAGGGCCGCGAGGTGGGCATGCCACTCGTGTGCGACGCCCGCGTGCAAGGCGTGATGTTCACCGGCTCCACCGAGACCGCGCGCGTGCTGCAAGCAGCGCTGGCCGAGCGCCTGAACGCGCATGGACAGCCCGTGCCGCTGATCGCTGAGACAGGCGGGCAAAACTGCATGGTGGTGGATTCATCGGCCCTGCTGGAGCAGGTGGTGCAGGATGCCATAGCCTCGGCCTTTGAGGCCGCGGGTCAGCGCTGCTCGGCCCTGCGCGTGCTGTGTGTGCAGGACGATGTGGCCGACCGCCTGATCGAGATGCTGCAAGGCGCGATGGCCGAAATCCGCATGGGTGCGCCCGCGCACCTGGCCGTGGACGTGGGGCCTGTGATCGACGAGCGGGCACGCACTGGCATCGAAGCGCATGTGAATGCCATGCAGCAAGCGGGTTGTACCGTGCACCGCATCAGTGCCAACGCATTGGACACTTTGCCAGAGGGCACTTATGTGCAGCCCACCTTGATCGAGATCGACCGCATTTCACAACTGCAGCGCGAGGTCTTCGGCCCAGTGCTGCACATCGTGCGTTATGCCCGCCGTGAACTGCCCGCGTTGCTGCAAGCCATCCACGACACCGGCTATGCGCTCACGCTGGGCGTGCATTCGCGCATCGAAGAAACCATCACGCAAGTCATTGACCACAGCCATGCGGGCAATGTCTACGTGAACCGCAACATGGTGGGCGCGGTGGTGGGCGTGCAGCCTTTTGGTGGCGAAGGCTTGTCAGGCACCGGCCCCAAGGCGGGTGGGCCGCTGTACCTTTTGCGATTGTTGGCACGTTGCCCGCAGAACGCCGCCTTGCGCAGCGTGCAAGCCAGTGGCGCGGCCGCGCTGCCCCAGCCCACCCCTGCGCTGCAAGCCCTGCACGACTGGGCGGTGACCCAAGGCCGTTTGCCATTGGCGCATGCCTGTGCGCAGTTTGCAGCGGCCAGCCCGGCGGGTCTGCAAGCCACCCTGAGCGGTCCCACGGGCGAGCGCAACGTGTACCGCGTGCAAGCCCGCGCGCGGGTGCTGTGCCTGACGGGCGAACAGCCCGGGGCCGATGCCGACCGCCTGACCCAATTGGCCGCCGTGATGGCCGTGGGCAGTCGCGCGGTGTGGCCTCTGAGCGCACAAGCGCAACATGCACAACTGCCTGCAGCCGTGCAAAGCCAGGTGACGCTGGAAGACCCCCGCCATGGCCAGCCGGTGGATGCGGCCCTGCTGCACGGCGACGCCGCCACCACGCTGCACTGGCAAACACAACTGGCCCAGCGCCCGGGGGCCATCGTCACGCTCACGGCCCTGCACACGGGGGACACCGCCGTGCCACTGGCACGCCTGGTGAGCGAGCGCAGCATCAGCACCAACACGGCCGCTGCGGGGGGCAACGCCAGCCTGATGACACTGGCGGTTTGAAAACGCCCGTGCTTTGCCACTTGTGTGACAAAGCACGGGCCAGCCTCTGGCTACCATCGCGCATGCACCTGACCGTTTCATCTCCCGTTCAATCCCTCGCTGACATTCACCGCATCGAGGCCACTCCACTGAACCAAGCCATACCCTGGCCCAGCACTTACCACCTGATTCGCGCCAGTGCCGAAGTCCACGCAGACCAGCCTGCGCTCACGTTTTTGCACACAGGTGCGCCCGGCGGCCCCGCAACCACCTGGTCCTACCGAAGCTTGCTGCAAGGCATTCACCAGACGGCCAATTTGCTGCACAGCCTGCACCTGGGCCCACAAGACGTGGTGGCCATCTTGTTGCCCGGTGGACTGGCTTACCACCTGGCCCTGTGGGGTGGCGAGGCGGCGGGCATTGTGCAACCGCTCAACCCTTTGTTGAGCGAAGACAAACTGCTGTCTCTGCTGCGCGCCAGCCAAGCCAAAGTGCTGATCGCCCACGGCGTAGACGATGACAGCCACCTGCGTGAAAAAGCGCTGCGACTGCAAGCCCAATTGCCCGACTTGAAAACCGTGTTGCTGGTTCACCCGGAGAGTGCCCCCTTGGCACCCGATCTGCCGCACGGCACACAGGACTTTCATGCCCTGCGCCAGCAACAAGTCAGTGACCAACTGCTGAGCGAGCGGGTCTTCCAGCCGAGCGACATCGCTGCTTACTTCCACACTGGCGGCACCACCGGTGCGCCGAAACTGGCAAGGCACAGCCACGGCGCACAAGTCTTCACTGCCTGGGCCAACGCCAGCATGCAGGGCTTTCGCGCCAACGATGTCACGATCAACGGCTACCCACTGTTCCATGTCGCCGGCGTGCTGCCTGGCGCGCTGTGTTCTCTGGCCATCGGCATGCATGTGATCATTCCGACCGATGCGCTGTTTCGCAACCGCGAGGTGGTGCAAAACTACTGGCGTCTGGTCGAGCACCACGGCTGCACGCTCATGTCGGGCGTGCCGACGGTGCTGGCGGCATTGGCGGGCGTGCCGCTGAACGGGACCGACATCTCGCGCATGCGTGCGGTGCGCACCGGGGCTGCACCACTGCCGCCCGAGCTGGCGCAGCGCTTTGAACAAACTTTTGGATTGCAAATCAACGAAAGCCTGGGCATGACCGAAACCGCAGGCTTGAGCACTGTGGCACCACCGGCCCTGAGCGCGCCTGCAGGCTGCGTGGGCTGGCCGCTGCCGCATGCGCGGGTGCGCATTGTGGCCTTGAACAGCGACGACCAAGCCACCGGGCAAGACCTGCCTGCGGGCGAAAAAGGCATGGTGCTCTACCAAGGGCCGAATCTGTTTTCGGGCTATCTGGATGCGGTAGAGACTGCACGCAGCTTCACGCCGGACGGCTGGCTCATCACGGGCGATGTGGGCTTCATCGACGAACAAGGTCGCCTCAATTTGTCGGGTCGCGCCAAAGATTTGATCATCCGTGGGGGCCACAACATCGACCCCAAAGTGATCGAAGACGCCTTGGGGTCGCACCCCGCCGTGGAGTTGTGCGCTGCCGTGGGTGCCCCCGATGCCTATGCGGGTGAGTTGCCCGTGGCGTTTGCCACGCTCAAGGCAGGCGCACAGGTGAGCGAAGCCGAGTTGCTGGCCTTCACCGCCGAGCGTGTGGACGAAGCCCCCGCTAAACCTAAGAGCATCACCATCCTTGAACGCATGCCCGTGACCAACGTCGGCAAAATTTACAAACCCGAGTTGCGCACCCTCGCCACGGCCACCGTGGTGCAGGGCCTGCTCCATCAGGCCATGACGCCCTTGCAAACGCCTGCTGCGCAATGGCCCGAGGTGAAGGCCACGGGAGATGCCCCTGTCGAAGTCGATGCGCGGGCCACGCCCGAGGCGGCTTGGGCGGCGCTGAAGCCGCTGCTGGTGGCCTTGCCCGTCAAGATCCTGTTGCGCGAAAAATAGTCACCGCTTTTTAAGCTGCTCGCGCAACCGGCTTTGCTCTTGTTCTTCGGTCTTGAGCTGGTCGCGGACCTGGGTCAGGCTCTGCTCTTGGGTTTTCAAGTGCGTCAACAGCCGCTCCTGGGTTTGCTCTTGCTTGCGCAATGCGTCCAGCAATTCGGGCTTATCTTGCGCGTGGTCCTGGATCTGACTGCGCGTACGAACCAGCAGCTGGTCTTGTCGTTGGATCTGGTCACGCGTTTGTTTGAGCAGCTTTTCTTGCGCCTTGATCTGGTCCCTTATGGCGGACAGGTTTTTTTCTTGCGTGCGGATTTGCGTCTGGTGGTAGATGGATTCTTTTTGTCGCTCGACAAATTGCTCCGTCTTGGCACCCAAGCCGGTAGCGGGGCCTGCTCCCGAACCAGGGCCTGCGCCGCCTGCGGCACCCGGACCTGCGCCTGCGCCTGCACCTGCACCTGCACCTGCACCTGCACCTGCACCTGCGCCTTGGGCAAAGGCTGCGAAACTGGAAGCCGCCAGCACAAGGGCTACGGTCGTTGAAGCAATTTTGACAAGTCGTGCAGTCATGGAAAGTCCTTGGTTTTTGCAGTTGAAAGACACCTAGAGTCTGCAAAAACCAGAAAGAACCGTGAATCCATCAGACGGTCAATTTTCATTGACCGAAAGATCTATGCCGTCATTGACACGACAGGACGACCAGGCCTTGCACCAAAGAAAACGCCACGACCCGCGTGGCGTTCAACACCTCACCTCAGAAGAGGATCAGCTCAGGTGCTTGCCAATGATCCCCGCCAGCTCGAACATGGTGGCTTGGTCTTTGCCAAACACGGCTTGCAACTTGCCATCGGCGGTGATGGAGCGCTTGTCCGCCGGATTTTGCAAGTTATTGGCCTTGATGTAGTCCCAGATTTTTTTGACCACCTCGGTGCGGGCATAAGTGCCATCGCCAATCACGGCGGCCAAGGCGGCGCTGGGCTTCAAGGTGCCGACTGCGGCTTTGCGCGGCGCCTTGGGTGCAGCGGTTTTGGCCACTTTTTTGGCAGCTGGCGTTTTGACGGCGGCTTTCTTGGCGGCAGGCTTGCCGAAGGGGGTCTTCTTGGCGGCTGTTTTGCGCGGTGGGTATTTCTTGCCGCCTTCGCGCTGTTCAAACTCAAATGCCACTTTGCCCTCTTCGGGGTTCCAGGCCAGCATGGCCTTGAAGCTGCGGCGCGTGCGGTTGCTCACAAATTTGTCGAGCAGATCGGTCTTGCCAGTGGCCAACAATTTGACGACTTGTTCCCGCTCCACCGGCTGCTGCAAGATGACCTTGCCGGTCTTGAAGTCGCAGCTGGGCGTGGGCTGCTCGTGCGTGGGCACGGCTTTGCTGCACACGTAGTTGCTGCCGTGCTCGTGCACCGCGCTGCCGCACTTGGGGCACACGCCCAGTGATTCATCGGTGAATTCGACGATCTCGCCGCTGTCTTCGTTTTTCTTGTCGTCACCAAAATCGAATTCGAGCTTCCAGTTCTTTTCTTCTTCGTTGTACTTGAGCGCCATCTCGGCCACGAAAGGCCAACCAGCTTTGGAGCGGAAGCCGTCCAGCGGGCCAATCTTCTTGTCGCGCATGAATTGCTCGACTTCGGCTGGCTCAAAGGTGCGCCCGGCCGGCGATTTGCCAAACGAGAAGCCGCAGCCCTCAGCAGCGCCATGGGCCCCGGTGCAGGTGTACCTGCGGTAGTTTTCTTTGACCACACCGCCGCAGTTGGGGCAAGGCGTGGTCAGCGTTGCGTAGTCACCGGGCACAGTGTCGCGGTCGTACTCTTTGGCTTTCTTGACGATGTGCTCGGTCATGGCCGCGATCTCGGCCATGAAGGTGGCGCGGCTCAATTTGCCTTGCTCCATCTGGGCCAGCTTGTATTCCCACTCGCCGGTCAGCTCGGGTTTGGAGAGTTCTTCGACCTGCAGGCCGCGCAACAGCGTCATGAGCTGGAAGGCCTTGGCCGTCGGGATCATTTCGCGGCCTTCGCGCAGCATGTATTTCTCGTTGATCAGGCCTTCGATGATGGCGGCGCGGGTGGCTGGCGTGCCCAGGCCTTTTTCCTGCATGGCCTCGCGCAGTTCGTCGTCGTCCACCATCTTGCCTGCGCCTTCCATGGCACCCAGCAGCGTAGCTTCTGAGTAGCGTGCCGGAGGGCGTGTCTTCAGGCCTTTGGCTTCGACCGATTCGACACCCACTTGTTCGCCCGGCTGCACCGGCACCAGGTTTTGGCCTTTGTCGCCATCTTTGGCGTCTTCCACTTCTTCTGCGGCTTCTTTGCCGTAAATGGCGAGCCAACCCGGCTTGACCAGCACCTTGCCGACGGTCTTGAAGCTGTGACCAGCGGCCACGCTGATGCGTGTGGTCACCTGGTATTCGGCGCTCGGGAAGAACACCGCCATGAAGCGGCGCACCACCAGGTCATAGAGTTTTTGCTCGGCCTCAGACAGGCCGCTGGGCGCTTGCAGCGTGGGGATGATGGCGAAGTGATCCGACACCTTTTTGTTGTCGAACACACGAGGGATCTTGCGCACGTAGTTGTTGTTCAGTGCCGTCAGGGCGTGCGGGGCCAGGTGGCGCATGCCGCTGTCGGCCAGCATTTCGAAGGTTTGCTTGGCCACGGGCACATAGTCTTCGGGCAGGTGGCGCGAGTCGGTACGTGGGTAGGTCAGGGCCTTGTGGCGCTCGTACAGGCTTTGGGCCAGCGCCAACGTGGTCTTGGCCGAGAAGCCGAACTTGCCGTTGGCCTCGCGCTGCAAACTGGTCAGGTCAAACAAACCGGGGCTGGCTTGTGTGGTGGGTGTGGCCTCTTCGGTCACGCTGGCGGTTTTGCCGCGCACGGCATCCACGATGGCTTGTGCCTCGGCAGCGGTCCATTGGCGGTCGGCTTTCTTTTCGGCGTCTTCTTCTTTCTTCCACTTCGGGTCGAACCACTTGCCGGGGTAGGTGCCCGCAGCGGCGGCGAACTCGGCGTGGATTTCCCAATAGTCGCGGCTCACGAATTTGCGGATCTGCTCTTCGCGCTCCACCACCACAGCCAGCGTGGGCGTTTGCACCCGGCCCACAGTGGTCAAGAAGAAGCCACCATCACGCGAGTTGAATGCGGTCATGGCGCGGGTGCCGTTGATGCCCACCAGCCAATCGGCTTCAGAGCGGCTGCGGGCGGCGTCGGCCAGGCCCTGCATCTGGGTGTTGCTGCGCAGGTTGTCAAAGCCATCGCGGATGGCTTGTGGCGTCATGGACTGCAGCCACAGGCGTTGTACGGGCTTGTCCAGGGTCTTGGTGCCACCGGCATATTGTTCGATCAGGCGGAAGATCAACTCCCCCTCGCGGCCCGCGTCACAGGCGTTGATGAGGGCGTTCACGTCTTTGCGCTTGGCTTGCCTCACCACGGCACTCAAGCGGCTCTTGGTTTTGTCCACCGGCTTCAGGTCAAAGTGCGGCGGGATCACGGGCAGGTTGGCAAAGCTCCACTTGCCGCGTTTCACGTCGTACTGCTCAGGCGCCTGGATCTCCACCAGATGGCCCACGGCGCTGGTCACGACGTATTGCTCATTCTCAAAATGGTCGTCGTGTTTCTCGAACTTGCCGGAAGTCGGCGTCAAGGCTTTGACGATGTCTTGAGCCACCGAAGGCTTCTCTGCAATTACCAATGTCTTCATGTCATTACAATCCGTTGTCTCGCGTGTGCGCACGCGCCCGGGCACGCGCTCACGCGCACGCCCACATGAATTCACCATAACAAATTTTTAACGCCGTGGCCAAAACCCCTGTTTCTTCCCCCAGCCGCTCCAAGCCGAGCGCATCCGGCAAACGCATCCAGGTTCGCCGCTCCGGCGTGCACGGCAAGGGCGTGTTTGCCCTGCAAGACTTGGCCGAAGGCGAGACCCTGATTGAGTACGTGGGCGAGGTCATCAGCTGGGACGAGGCGCAAGACCGCCACCCACACGACCCGAATGACCCGAACCACACCTTCTACTTCCATGTGAACGAAGACCGGGTGATCGATGCGCTGCACGGCGGCAACTCTTCGCGCTGGATCAACCACAGCTGCAACCCCAACTGCGAAGCCGACGAAGAAAACGACCGCATTTTCATCAAGGCCATCCGCAACATCTTGGCCGGTGAAGAGCTGAACTACGACTACGGCCTGATCATCGACGAGCCTTACACCAAGAAGCTCAAGGCCGAATACCCTTGCTGGTGCGGCAGCGCCAATTGCCGTGGCACCCTGCTGTCGCCCAAAGAGCGCAAGGACACGCCCAAAACACCTGGCCAGAAAAAAGCCAAGGCCAAATCGAAAGACAAGCCTGCGAAAGACAAGTCAAAAACCGATGCCAAGGTGAAAGACCAAACCAAGGCGAAAGCCAAGAGCAAAGCGCCCAAAGCGGCCAAACCCGTGAAAGCGGAGAAAGCCAAAAAAGCGACCAAGCCAAAGAAGGCGGGCACCCCAAAAGGCTGACGCATGCTGGCCTGCTGCGTTGACCCTGTAGGAGGCCGCCCTTGCGGCCGAATGCGGACAAAGCTGCGCAGCCCTTGTCGAAGCGCCACCATTCGCGAGCAGGGGCTCGCCCCACAACAAGCAAGCTGAGCCACCGCCACCATGATCTCGCACACACGCTGGCCTGCTGAAGCTGTTTGGGAACAGGTGTTCCCCTTGTTGCCCGACTTCACAGTCGAGGTGCTGCCCGAAATCGATTCGAGCAACAGCGAGCTCATGCGCCGGGCGCGCGCAGGCCAGCACGAGCCCACGTTGCTGGTGGCTGAGAGCCAGACCGCAGGTCGAGGTCGCATGGGCCGCGTCTGGCAAAGCCAACCGGGCGACTCGCTCACTTTCTCCCTCAGCTTGCCCCTCACGCCCAAAGACTGGTCCGGCCTGTCGCTGGCCGTCGGCCTGAGCCTGGCCGAAAGCCTGCACCCCGATGTGGGCCTGAAGTGGCCCAACGATTTATGGTTTCAAGACCGCAAACTCGGCGGCATCCTGGTCGAAGCGGCCAGCATGGGCGGGCGCAGCCAGGTGGTGGTGGGGGTCGGGCTGAACATCCGTCCACGGCCTGCAGACGGCCTCAACACAGCGCCAGCCGCCCTCACCGAGATGTTGCCTGACTTGACCGCACCCGCCTGCCTGGCACGCGTGGCCATGCCGTTGATACAAACGCTGCTGGCATTTGAGAGCGATGGCTTCGCCCCACTGCAAACCCGGTTTGAGTCGCGCGACGTCCTCAAGGGCAGGCGTGTGCACACCAGCGATGGTCAACTCGGTCTGGCACTGGGCGTCAGCCCCAACGGCGCTTTGCGTTTGCAAACCGACGCGGGCCTGCAAGAGATCCACAGCGCCGAAGTCAGCGTGCGCCCTTTTCCTGCTGAGGACAAATCCCGATGATGCGTTGGTTCATGGCTCTTTTGTTGATCCTCCATGCGGCCACACTGGCCTGGCAATGGGACGCTTTCGCCCGCTGGGGTTGGGGCCCAAATACGGCACGCGAGCCTGAACGCTTGGCGAGCCAGATTCGCCCTGAAGCGTTGAAGATCGAAACACCTGCCGCTGCCGCAGAGCGCATGGCCGCTGAAACGGCTGCCGCAGCCCTCAAAGCCACAAACCCTTAACCCTTTTGGAGACTTGACCAATGAGCCTGAAACTTTACTTTGCCCCCGGTGCCTGTTCTTTTGTGCCCCATGTGCTGCTGGAGATGAGCGGTGCCGAGTTTGAGCCCAGCATGGTCAAGCTGCACAAAGGCGAACAAAACAGCGACGACTACAAAGCCATCAACCCACGCGGCCAGGTGCCGGTACTTGTGAACAACGGCCAACCCGTCACGCAAATCGTCGCCATCGTCTTGCATCTGGACCAGCTTTTTCCGCAAGCGGGGTTTTTGCCCTCAGAGCCGCTGGCCCGTGCGCAAGCCATCTCGACTTTGGCATGGATGAACAACACGGTGCACCCGACCTTCACGCACATCTTCATGCCGCAAAAGTTCTCGGACCAGCCCGAAGTGCAAGCGGCCCTCAAGCCTTACAACACCCAGCTGTTCCGCGGCATGCTGGGCGAATTGCAGGCACTGGTGAAGGCCGCTGCTGCCAAGGGCCAGCCTTGGTTGAGCGGTGAACGCTTCGGCCCGTTGGACGCCTACAGCCTGACCTTGACACGCTGGGGCACGATTGCTGGCATCACGCCCGAAGAACACCCCGAGCTGTGGGCCTTTGTGCAAAAAGTGGCGGCAGAGCCCGCCGTGGCCCGCGTGATCGAGCGTGAGCGCTTGCAGCTGAACATGGGCAGGCCCGCTTAAGGCGGCCAGAGCCACGTCAGACATTCGGCCGCAGGGGCAGCCTCCCATCAAGGGCCTGGCAAGGCTTGCGCTCAAGCGAACGCGTTGAACCGCAGCGTGAAGCAAGCCCCTGGCGGGGTGTGGCTCGGGTGCGCGGCATCGACCGTGACCGAGGCCCCGTGTTGCTGCGCGATTTCCTTGACGATGGGCAAGCCCAAACCCGAGCC
>ERZ1034363.1566-NODE-1566-length-12701-cov-3.094027_pt1 | contig 12701 bp, 11 predicted proteins | sample MGYA00520616_ERZ1034363 | MGnify/ENA primary metagenome ERZ1034363 (study PRJEB33736, sample SAMEA104284506) | Azolla filiculoides | biome: Urban; feature: Water surface; material: Ditch water | place: Netherlands | collected 2015-10-28 | depth 0-0.1 m ...
GCACAAAATGGTGCAATGATTATCGTTTCAGCAATGCGGCACATGAAGAAATAGTAGCTTACTTACAGCAACTAAAAGAATTTAAAACCATCGGTTCATCTATTTTACTCGCTGACTTTAAAGAAAAATTTAATGTCAATATTGAAGAAATTATTTTACAAAAACCATCATGCTTTGTATCTTCTGCAGAAAAATTAAGTGCCCTTGATTGCAAAAAACTATCGGCACTATACATAAAAGAGCCATTTTTTAATCCGCGTTTTTCACTCAATGAATCATTATCTAAAGTTAAAGAATTCAACAACAGCTGCCTTGCCGGTTAACTTTTACAAACAACCCCTAGTTAAAACTACGACTCTTATAGATACTTCCACATAAATCTATGCGTTTCAGATAACTAATTAAAAATATATTTGAAAAATTAACTTAATATCAACCTAAATAGGCTTAGAGCACTCCAGCACCCCAACCACTTCATCTTTCAAATAGATCATCATCGCACCATTATCTCGACGTATATGATACGAATAATCGTTATTCCAAAATCTAATATCTTTGCTATCAATCACCACTTTAGTTTGCGGCACTTTATTTGCTCTTACAGTTTGATTGGATTCATCAAACTGAATAGAAAGCGTCCCTCCATCGATTGCATTACAAAACGTCCGAATTTCTTCTGCTTTTAGGTTGCTGCTAAATAGCAAAAATAAGACGATGATTTTTTTCATTTCATTACTCCAAAAAGTGGATTGCAAGTCAGCTAATTTTGATGAGGGCTAATCATTCAAAGCGAGCAATAAATTGCTCAATTTCCTCATGTAAAGTTTGATGAGCATTTAATCCGTTAATCCATCGTTTTGGAATAGCCTCATAACCTAAAGCTGCTCCAAGCAAGGCGCCTAAAACCGCACCTCGATGGCAATTATCCCCACCCACGTTCGTGTTAGCAATTAAAGCCGCTTCAAAATCATTTGGGTAACGTGCTGCTAAATAAAGTACGGATGGAAACGATTGATCAATATAACACGCAGGACTAAGCAAGCCACCGATCACGTCCAAATCTGAAGTTTGTTTTCGACGAACACTTTGCACCACCTCAGCAGCAGGAAAACCAATACCTTTTGCTGCCTCACAAGCAAGCACTTCAATATCAGGATGCGTGGTATTAAAAAGCTTAAATAGCAATTCACTCAAAGTCAGCGAATATCGCTCTAACACCGAGGATTGATGGGTCAAGCGTTGCTGAGTTAAAGCGCTAGCATTTACAGCAGACAAATCACCCTCTCGTAATGCAGCCAAAATGACCAATGGCAGATTCACTAACCCGCCAATCGAAGCAGTATCATGGCCTTCAGCACCAGCACATTTTTCAGGGGCGATTCCTCGTGCGTAGTTTGCAAAAAAATCTCGATGAAAAGACTCTGCGTAAGTGTCGTTATGCCGATCCGGCTCGGTCATAAAGCTAATGTATTCTTGTAAAAAATCTTTAGGGTCATAATGCCCAACTTTATTCAATGATCGCATCAACACTCTAGCGCACAATAAATTAAGCGTATTATCACCAGCCTGCATTCCCTGATGATAATGACGATTAGCTTGTCCCCAATGATGCTTTTTTCCTTTTAGAATCACATTGCCAACAATGTCACCCTCTTGGTTTCCTCGCCCTGCTTTAGCCGTGTTTGCTAAAGCCATAATAGAATTAGGATGATGCTGTTTTGGCGCTTGGTAATCTCGAATCACACCAAAATCTTGCCATAGTGCTGCAATGTTGTAATACCAATGCACTGGCATTGCTAATGCATCACCAACAAACATTCCCCATAGCGCACCGCGCATTCGATCGCTTTTATTAAGTTGTGCAGAGTCCATTATTTTTTCCTAAGCCAAACAAGCATGATGATTAAACTATTCATCAGTCTGCTGTTAGGCGATGAAGTTCAAAAGATACCTTTTAAAAAAGAATTTAGTTGAAAATGATCTATGAAGTTTTAGACGACTAGCTTTGCTTAAGCGAGAAAACCACACATTAAGTCTGCATTGAGATTTTGGACGAAAAAAATGGCTACGTTTTCACGTAACCATTTCTTTTTATTGGTGGGCTGTGCGGGGATCGAACCCACGACAAACGGATTAAAAGATAAAAATGGTATTTTTTACCATTTAAAATCAATAGGTTATTTTTGGTGTGTAGTGAAGTGTGTAGTGTTTTCACTACACACCATGTGATTTAAGCGTTACTTTTGGTAACGGTATAGTGACTAAAAACCAATCATGTAATTCACATAAGCAGTGGTTGATGCTGTGCTTTGGAATGGTAGCTCTTGGTAGTAAATGTCTGCTGCAATACGTTGGTTCTTAACAGGCATGGAATAAGCACCAATAGCTAGCGTGTTTAGAACTTATATCCAATCGTAAGCCCACCATAAGTCAAGGATGGCTTGTTAGTTGTTGCAGAGCCACCTTCAGATATAACGGTTTTACTCTTAGAAAGGTCAATTTGATAAGTTTCCAAACCTATATAAATATTGTCAGTTAGCAATTGCTTAAATCCCATGCCATAAAGAAAACCACCAGTTGTTCCATAATGTGCATTATCTCCAGACGCTACAACCTCTGAAGAGGCCATAGCGTATCCTGTTTTTAAATAACCTAATGTACTATCAGAAAAATAATAACCTGGCTCTATTGAAAGACCCCAAACATCTTTGATTTTCCATTTGTAACTTGAACGCCATTCTCCAGCTTGATTTGATCCAAGTGCGTAAAATAGATTGGTTGCAATGTTAAATTGATTATGAAAATTATATGAATAACCTACTGATAGGTTAGCCAATGATCCTTTATCACTAACATCATAGCGATTTGAGCTCCCATACGGCCAATCACTCCGAGAGCTTTTTTCTGCAAATCCCAACCCAAATTGAGCGTTTACCCCATTGAATGCGCCAGGATGATTATTTTTATCTGATTCATATTTATAATCCGATCCAAAGTTATATCCAAGCGTAAGGCCACCATATGTGACAGATGGCTTGTTATTAGTGTTGCTCGAGTAGCGAACGTTATAAACACTATCGCTTTTTGAAAAATCAATTTGATAGGCTTCAACACCAAAGTACAAATGATCTTGTAATGCCTGCTTAACCCCAAAACCATAGAGGAAACCATCGCTACTGCCATAATCAGACTTTGAACGTGAGTCTATAAACTCTGATGAGGCATTGGCATATCCTATCTTTAGAAAACCTAGCGTATTTTCTGAAAAATAGTAGCCTGGCTCAATAACAACACCCCAAACATCCTTAGTTTTATAAATTGTGTTGTAATCATCAGGCCTTCCGCCAGACTTATCTGAACCAAAGCCATAAAAAGCATTTGCGGCAATATTAAATTGATTTGTTAATTTATATGAATATCCTAATGAAGCATTACCCAGAAAAGCTTTTTCACCATATTTATAATTTCCGTAGCCAGACCAATTATTTTCAGAAGCTAAATTGGCAAAGCCAATACCTACTTGGGCATTAACGCCATCAAAAGCGCCATCCGCGAATGCATTCGAAGATATCAAAATACCTAACGTTAAGATTGTTTTTCTCATTTTTTTCTTTAGACCTTTTCAAGCAATTTCAAACAACCGAATGTGTTTTTAATGGGAATTAAGCCATGCCACAGCCGACAAAAAACCACACATACGGTCTGCATTGAAATTTCCCCTAAGCACTTTAATGACTTAAAACTTATATGATAGGCCTACGGACAAAGTAGAAAGTTGAACTGAATTTTTTTGATTTGCTTTTAAGAGTAACTGAGGTGAATCATCACTATGCCCTGTGTAATCAAAACTTACACTACCAAAATCTAAATATTCATAATTTGCTCGTAGATATAGTTTTTCATTCAACTTGTGCTCAAGGCCAAAACCAACAATATATCCAGATTCAGTTTTTTTATCTGTCAATGAAGTACCTTGAGCGATCCAAATTCCCCCAGTTTCATCTTTCAGCTGACTTTTTATTTGTCCTAAAGCAATTCCACCAGATAGATAGGCAAGAGTATTTTCATTGAAAATATGACCAATACGTAAGCTTACAGATTCGTAGGAGTTTACTCGGACATTTGACAACAATCGATTTGGGGGACGCTGTAGATATCCATCATACTGGCTAATCGCCACTCCATCCGCATTTCCATCAAGAATACTTGCCCCCAACTCAACACCTATTAAATTATCATTAATCTGTTTGTTAAAACCTATCTTTAAGGCGGCGTTCCATCCATCTAATGATGAATTCGCTCCGCTAATATTATGGATGGTAGTGCCATAATCAAATGTACCATTCTTTTTATTAACATCTCCAAAATCTCTACCTGCTAACACGCTTCCATAGAAGCCATTCCAAGAAGCATCATCAGCTGCTAAAGCATTACTTGAGAAAAGCACTAACAGAGTAGCGAGTGTAATTTTATTCATCAGAATTCCAATCCTTATTAAAGTTAAAAGCCAATCGTGTAATTCACATAGGCAGTAGCTGAGCCTGTACTTTGGAACGGAAGTTGTTGGTAATAAAGGTCAGCCGCAATACGTTGATTTTTAACAGGCATGTAATAAGCGCCAACGCTCGCAACCGGACGTGTGCGATTAATGTTGTTATTGAACGCTTCGCTTGTTAAGCCGCTGACACCTGATGCAGTTAAATTATCTACATCATGATTAAGATCTTGTTCAACACCTAAGCTACCTGTGAGGTTCACTTTGTCAGTAAGCTTATGGTTAAGCTTGACGCCCACTAATGCAGCTGTTGAACGATCTGAGAGTGCTGCGTAAGTGAGTGGTGCTGTTACAGCAGTGGTTGTGCGCTCTGTATAGCCATCTTGTTTGATTCTTGTATATCGCACAGCAGCATAAGGACGAACGAGTGTTTTATCTTCGTTAGTTAAGAAGGCATAGCTTAATTCACCCACATAACTTTGCGTGTTGAGATCAGTCTTACCTCGACCTGCTTCGGATGTACCAATCACATCACGTGTTGTCGTGACATCTTTGTCTTGATAAGCGTTGGCAATCTTCACTTGATATCCCAAGTGGTCTTCGTTTTGATTCCATACCGCAAACAAACCCATCAAAGGACTTTTGTTAGAGATATCAACGTTAGAACCTGTATTGCTATTCACATTTTGGTTTAAGAAGCCACCAATACGCAATGATGGTGAAACTTTATAGCCTGCAACGACAATAGCGGAAGTCATATTAGAACTGGGACTATCAACGTAAGTTTGTTGACCCCCTACAGACACACACAAGCCTTTCGAATCGAAAAGATTGCAATCGTAAGTATTCATGTTGGCAAAGTTAGTTGCTACAGTTTGAGATGAAAATATACCGCGTAGCTTAGACGCCAGCGAATGAAGTGAAGCTTGAGTATCGGCGGCAGTAGCACCACTAAAAATCAAATCCCACATTGTTAAACTTCCATTTTGAAGTGCTAATGTCCAATTTAATCCGTTATATGTTGTGCCTGACCTAGTAGCGCCTACATCAGACGTAGATAAACCTTGTAGAACTCCTGTGTAAAGTTTTGATGTGATAGTACTGGTATTGTGAATGCCAAAATTAGTTGAGCCAGTAATGTTGGTTGCAGATAATTGACCGTAGTGCGTTTGTGAACTGATGATAATTTTGTAGTTAAGAGGAAGTGTTCCACTGTAAGTTAAAGGCGTTTTGCTTGAGGAAGAGCCATCCCCACCTTGTAAGTTATTTAGTGTTGTAATAGTGCCTGCAGTGCTATTAATACCAAAACTATCCCCATAAATTACACCTGTATTAGTAATGCTATTGATTGAGCCAACAGTACTATTGATACCATAAGCATTTGTACCATTAGCTATTAATGAGCCTGAGTTATTAATATCAGTCACGGATGCGAACGAGTTTAAGCAAAGTGCACAAGCGTTGCTACCTGAAGCTGTAATTGTCCCACTATTCTGAAAGTCTGCAATGCTTGCAGATGATGAAAGATCAACTCCGTACGCCCCAGAGCCACCTGCTATCGCTTCAATACTTCCGGAATTATTGAATTCTTGAATTGTTGAGGATGATCCTACTCCAACGCCGGTACTATTATTTCCAGAAGTTTGCACATTTATAGCACCAACATTACTAAGGGTATGAACAGTAGAATATGAATCAATATGAATGCCCTTGGCATTATTACTTCCTGATAAAACAGTGATAGCATTTAGATTTTCTAACGTACCAACGTCTCCCACATAAATCCCTTCGGCATTGTAACCAATGGTAGACACATTGATTGTCCCGGAATTAATTAGTTTTTCATTGATAGTCAGGTAGTGAAGGTCAATACCAGTAGCGTTATCTGAACCGGAATTAACAGAAATAATGCTTGAGTTCGTTACATTATTTATTGTGTCGCCATAGGAATTTCGGCTCGCTATACCATAAGCATTAGATCCTGCAGTTGATACCGTCATATTTCCTGAGTTAATGATAAAGTCAGTCGATCCGACAGCTATCCCGTAAGCAATATCGCCAGATGATTGAACGGTAATTGTTCCAGAGTTATTGATTGAGCTGACTAAACCGTCTTTGCTGTCTATTCCGTAAACATTGTTTCCGGAAGGCCAAGACGGTGAACTGCCAATGACCCTAATAGTCCCTGTGTTTGATATTGGCCCTAAATGATCCCCATTATCTATACTAATACCATAACTACTACCTGTGCTTGTAATGAATATATTGCCAGCATTTGTGAATGAATCAACTGATGTGTATCCAAAAAAACCATGAATCTTTAAACCATACAGCAATGAGCCGCCACTTATATCAATTAAGCCAGCATTAGTGATATTTCCAATGTGAGTTAGACTGAAGCTAAAAGAGGGGTCGCCCAAGGCAACACTATTGTCGCCAGTTAGCGTTATAGAGCCGTCGCTTGTAATATTAAGGCTATCAGCATTGTTTAATGTAAAAGGGCTTGTTTCTGCCGTATTTATTTCATAGTTGGTAGCCATCGCTAAACTGGAAAAACTAATTAGAAGAATGCAAATGGCTATTTTATTTTGCAGCGTCATAAGAAAAGAGACCTATCAAGTATTTTTTAGAAAGATATCAATTAGCAAACAAACTTGCTCTCAATGGCTCTCAGAATCCATATTTATTTAGGTGAGAAGTTTGCTAAAAAACAAAAACTTCACTTACACTAAAAAAATGCTTAATCAAGTTCAAATCAAGAGCATCTTATTTCTTGCAGCGTCAATTTTTGTGAATTCATGTTTGGCTCATGATGACGAATCACGTCTAAAAAAAATCAACTTATCTTATTGCGCAGAACAGCAAGGTGTTAACTCGCTGGCAGATGCCTTTAAGTGTGACTATTCAAAGAAACCACCAGCCGCATCTCTAAAATTTACTAACACAGTAAAATGGATAAAGATAGAAACGCCTAAAGCTGAGAAAACTAAAGACTTTGTGATCAAAGTTGAGCCGTTTTTGCTTCAAAAAATAGACTTATACTATCAAGCAGGATCAGAGTGGATAAAGATAACAACAGGCGCTAGTCAGAACATCAACCTTGACCTAGTGGCAATTGCGGGATATCGAATGGTAGTTCCTGCGTCAGATTCAGATTTAAATACTTATTATTTGGCAATTACTGCACCATCCTTATCATTCTTTTCAATCGAAGTTGATGAATGGTCAACTGTAGCGAAAGAAAAACAAAATATTGGTTTTGGTTTGCAGCTTGGGATATTGGTTGCCATTTTAGTTTTTGCTTTTATGAGCTACGCATTAAATCGATCAATAGCCATGGGACGATTTTTCCTATTCGCAACAGATTTGTTGCTATGTACTCTATTTGGCAGCGGCTTCATCATGCAGACTTTTCTGCCAAAGCATCCTGAGCTAAATGAGTTTCTATTCCACTCTCTACTCTGCTTAAGAATTGCACTATGGGTGTGGATAATGCAGTCTTTGTTATCCTTTTACAAAATGCCAAATTGGTACATTAAATCTTGCAGCTTTATTTATGGATTGGTTGGATTGGAAATTGCACTATATCCAGCACTAGGCACAACCCCTTTATCTTCTTTTATCGTACTACTTTATTTGCTTGCGCCAATTTTTCACATCTTCGCAGTCAATCAAACAGAAGATATTTCCAAGCCTTTTAAGTTAATTCTAAATGGAGGGTTTTACTTAACCGTTGGATTATTTTCGCTAACGATCGTCAGTTTAATGCTGCTGATAAAACCTAATAGTGAAATGCCGCTGTATATCACTAGGCTGACTGATTTTACGACACCGCTGTTAATGTTAGGGATTATCGGTTACAGAAATCGACTAGTTCACAAAGAGCTAGACGAAGTGAAACGCGCCTTAAATGAAGCCACTATAAGAGCTGAGTACGAGAAAAAACTTCTTACCGATCGGCAGACACTCATTGATATGTTTGCGCATGAATTAAAGAACCCGCTCACTTCAATTAGCCTTGCTGTAGACAACCTAGCTGATAACTCAGAGCCTAATGCATCAAGCTCTAGAAAAAGAATTGCCAACATTAACCGATCCATCAAAGATATGGACGAGATTATTGAACGATGTAATCTGATGAACACCTTAGATAGCAAATCAATTGCATTAGAAAAGAATCAAGTTTTTTTAAGAAAGTTTGTTCGGCAGATTTTGGTAAGTTTAGAAGCTCAAGATATTGTGGTGGTAGATATAACTCCTGATATTGAGCTGTCAACGGATGCTAAATTTTTGAGAGTGATTTTTACTAATCTTATTCAAAATGCACTTAAGTATTCAGTGCCCAATTCCAAAATAACTATTATGGCGAGAGAAACGTCACCGAATGTATCGATTGAGTTCACAAATGAATTGAATGTATCAATGCTTCCAGATGAATTGCTAATTTTCACTCGGTTTTATAGACACCCTTTAGCGCATGAAAAAAGAGGCGCAGGACTTGGTCTGTATCTAACCAAGGAAATGTGCAAACTTTTAGGTGGGTACATTTCGTATAACCATGAAAATGGAGTCGTTATCTTTTCCGTTGAGATCCCAAGCTTATGATGAACCCTTCAGCTTTCCAAATCGCGATTGTTGAAGACGACAATATCCTTCGTGAAGAGCTCGCGCATTTCATGTCTAGACAAGGATTCAAAGTATTTGAAGCCAATACTGCTAACACCCTTAATGATCTGTTATTAACAAACAAAATCGATTTGCTGATTTTAGATATCAACTTACCAGGACAAAGTGGTCTGGAGATTACTAAAAATATTCGAGCTGTTTTTCCAAAAATAGGGATAGTAATGCTGACAGCTAGAACATCGTTGCAAGATAAGCTTGCAGGATATGAAATTGGTGCAGATTTTTACTTACCTAAACCAACGCCTGTAGAAGAGCTACTGGCTGCTGTAATGACGCTTAAAAGAAGAATTTCAGGAGAGGATTCTAGTAATTGGAAATTAGATACGAGTAAGCGTTTATTAATCGTGAATCAAGATATTTCCATCACGCTTACAGCGACAGAGTCGGTCTTGCTTTTTGCCTTCGCAAACGCACCTAATCGAATACTAGATATTGGTGTAATTTGTGACGTGCTATCTGAAAAAAGTCCGGAAAGCGAGGTATCGAAAAGATCAATTGAGAACTTGATTAGCCGCCTTCGTAAGAAAATTACTGAAGCTGTGACTTCTGCTGAGCAAGATAAAATCATTCAGTCCGTTTGGAATCAAGGCTACCAGCTATGCCTTCCTATTAGCGTTTTATAGAGAATATAATAATGCAACTACTTAAATTAACTCTCTTAGTCCTATTTCTTACACCAAAAACAAGCATGGCGGAGAATCCATTTGCTTTGGACTTCATGCTGAGCCCTTATCAAATTGAGTCATCTACTCAGGCGAGTTATTTGAATTCTAAATACAATATCGATTCACTATTTTTTAAGAACACCGATGAATCAAGATTTATTAATTACACACAAGGGTTAAGCATCGGACTGCCTCAAGAGATTTCAATAGGAATTTCCGAAACTTATGCCGATCCACTCCATAAAAATCCACTCAATCCAAGTGAAGGTAAGAGTGAGTTCAAAGCCCCACTTTTCTCGGTTAATAAATTAATTAATTTCTCAGATGTTCTAAAATTCAAAGCGTCCATTAATTTAAAACCTAATCTAACTAAATCAAATGATGATTTTAATACCCTTCAAGCAGGCATTTTAGCGATTGCTAAAGTTCAAAGCGATTTAGATCTAAGCTTTGGTTACAGCAGGACAAGATACGAACTGTCTAATACTGATGCCGACATATTCACTTTGACTGTTTCCAAACGACTTACGGATGACACTTTGTTAAATCTTAGCTATGAAGAGACTAAATGGAGTGCCACAAAGACAACTTTGGGTGATTTTGACTCTTCATGGGGGCACGGCCTTACAGCAGAGCTCAGTACACGTATCGCAAAAAATATTTGGATCGGTCTTAACTCAACCTACTATTACAATACATGCACTTTTACGCCAATTTTTCCACCAATCGAATACACCAATAAAACCGACCTTTATACAGGTGGTGTGACTATTAAATGGATATTTTAAAAACCCCAACTAAATATTTGCCAACGCCTGTTGTCCAGCTTTAATCTTCTGTCTAGCCTTTTCAGCTTTAATAGCTTTCTGTGTTGTTTTAACTTGATTTTTCATGCCTTGAATGCGTGCCTGATCTGGCGTGAGTGGTTTGGTTGATACGATTTCATATATGCGCATACTGATATTTATCAGCACTAGCCAATGAGCATTTTTACTATGCCTAAAATGAAACAAGCGTTACTTTGAGTAACGCTTGTTCGTTGACATCAAACCTTACAATTTTGAATCAAACGAAGCAATTATTATTGTTTTTAACTACTTCACATACGCCAATCCCATATTGCAGCGCATTAAAAAACTATCGGATATATTATTAAACGAAATAGATGGGTGTATATCTTTTGCATCATTGTATGCCTCCCAACAGAGATCTTCTGTTATACCTCCAATATAATTTTTTCTTAGTGTTCGCCATGCAGCACCTAATGTTTCTACAAACTCTTTACGATCACTGCAGTTTACATAAACGGGTCTATTATTACTTTGTGGTTGACGGCCTTTACAAACAAGCTCAACTCCAGCAAAAGAATTAGTCGAGAAAAATAGAAAAATTAACAAAATATATCTATTCATTTGAATCCTAAAATCATTACGAAAAGTTTACAAAATTGTCATTGTGAGTATAGTTATAAAATCTAAATTCAAGGTGATTTAATATGGAACATATTTTTTTAAGTCTAGTAGGTCTAGCATTTATTTTATTTGGATTATCTGTATTTAAAGATATTGAAAAATTATCGGTTATAACAACACCACTCTGGAACTTGTTAGAAAATAGGCTAAAAGGAAAAGGTTCCGACCTATCTGAATCTAAAAGAAAATTGTATGCTGTATTGTCAATACTTATTGGATTTGTATTAATTATAGGATCAATAAATCAATTTATTGATCAACTCAAGTGGGAGCAAAAACGAGAACACATTGTAAATGAGGCTAATAGATTAGGAATGTCAGTTGAAGACTATACAACAATAGATTCTGCTTTGTTTTATATGCCACCAAATTCAACTGTTGAAGATTATAAAAAAATAGATGAAAAAGCTAAAAAATCTGGATTTACAGATGGCTACTCTTATTTGCTCGAAGAACAAAGTGCGAAAAAAGATGGAAGAACCATAGACCAAGTAATAGCTGAACGAGCAAAAAGAAAAGCTGAAGAAGAGGCAGAAAGAAAAGCTGAAGAAGAAAAAGAGCAGCAAGCAAAAGCCTATGCTCAAAGTTCAAATTCATCTGCTAGTAGTGACAATAAATCACGAGTGGTTTCTATAGTTGGATGGACAGTATATCTTGCAAATGGTAATAAATTTATTCTAGAAAAACCAACAGTCCTACATGTAAATGATCAAATTTACCCTAAAGCCGATATTGCATTCATTCAAGTAGGATACCGCTGCAGCTATACTGGAGATTTAATAGCAATAGAAGCTTTTTGTGAAAGATAAGCTTTAGAGATATAACAAAAGGGGCCATTGCCCCTTTTGTTGTTTTATACAACAATCTTTTATCTCTTAAAACGGAGACGTAGATTACCACTAGCTGCTTCAATTTCCTTATCTAGCTCACCACTTTCCACAGCCTGTTTTACCATTTCTAGTGTCGATACCAGCTGTTCTCGATTAGCCAGCTCAATACTAGGCAAGCCTTTCTTCATTTCTAGCACTGCACTTCCGTATTTAACGGTTAAACAGACCTTGCCCTGCTCTGAGGTAAACCACCAAGGTTTAATGCGCTTAGGCACCTCTACAGTCTTTCTAGTGCCATCAACGTCCCGCACTGTTTTTAGGCGTGTGATGTTTAATTCCGTACCTTCTAGCTCAGCTTCAGCGAGCTTGATCTGCTCCCATAGTTTCTTACCTAGTTTGTTTCTGCGCCCTACTACTGGCGCTTGATGTCTAGCTTTTACCGCAGTTGTAAATTTCAAATTGTCTAAAGTTGCCATCGTTAGTCTCCATAAGTTGTTAAAGGCAACACTACAATATGATCTGATTTATGGTCTGGACAACCTCTTTTGGCCAC
>ERZ1034363.1567-NODE-1567-length-12699-cov-2.711694_pt1 | contig 12699 bp, 11 predicted proteins | sample MGYA00520616_ERZ1034363 | MGnify/ENA primary metagenome ERZ1034363 (study PRJEB33736, sample SAMEA104284506) | Azolla filiculoides | biome: Urban; feature: Water surface; material: Ditch water | place: Netherlands | collected 2015-10-28 | depth 0-0.1 m ...
CACGCGCACAGGGGCATCACCGCCAACGGTCACCACATGGTCACCCCATGTCACACGCGCTTGCAAGCTACGGCGTGCCAGAGGCTGCGACAAGGCAATGCCCTGCGGTTGTGTGTTATTTAGCATCTGGTACTCCTGAGGCACTTGCTGGCAGTGCCGCGCTGGCAGCTTGCGCAGCTTGTGCGGTTACCGCTGCTGAATGCACCGTAGTCACCACCACATTGCCAGACACGTTTTCCATCGCAGGGACAGGTGCATCCGTAGAAGGCAGCGCCACAGCCGGCGTAACAGGGACCAAAACCGTACCTGCCGTTGGCTCCTCTTTGAATACCAGCAAGCCATGAATTTCAGGCCAAAAACCAATCACGAGGGCCACGCCCAAAATCGCCATCGCAGTCCAACGCAAGGGCGTGAACAAACGCGCCACCACCACAAAGCTGGACTGAGGCAAAAACGAGGGCCTGTCCAATGGGAAGTCCAGACCACGTTCGTTTTTAGCCGCGAGGCGTGATACATCTTGGCCTGGAAGCAAGGCCAACACAGGTGCAGCGTCGGTCTTCAATTGACGGCAAACGGCCAAAGTCAAAGCACGCGCAAACATGGCGTCTGGCAAATCGTCCAAGCGGTCTGTCTCCAACGCTTCCAACTTAGCGGGTGACACGCGCAGTGCTTGCGCCAACACATCAAGCTTAAAACCTGCGTCTTCACGGAGCTGACGCAGCAAGGCACCCGCTGTGGTGCTGGAAGGTGTCGATGTGGTTGTTTCTTCAGTCATCAGGCTTTAAAAGAATGAAAGATTTGTTCAATGGTTGCGTTAACGCGCGACCGTTTGAGCAGCACGTTGTTTGCAAAATGCAATGGCTTTGTTTGTTTTATCTGCACTGGCATAACCCGGCTGAGACAGCGCTTGTGCGAACTGGTTTTGCGCTTCAGCGAAGCGATTTTGTTCACACAAAAACCAACCGTAGTTGTGTTGAATGGCCGCAAGTTCAGCAGATCGCACTGGCGCTTGCGAAGCAAGCTGCAAAGCCTGATCAAAACTTTGTTGTGCCAACACAGGCGCATTGGCACGCTGGTGAATCAGCCCCAGCAAGCTATAGGCATCTGCATAGTTCGAATCAATTTGCAAAGCGGCGCGCACTTCTTGTTGCGCCACGTCGTTTTGGTTTTGTTCGTAATACGCACTCGCCAAACTCAGGCGGCGCATGGCGCGTTGGCGCGTGCTGTCGGGTTCTGCATGTGTGAGCGTGTCAAGCTGCTTCGATGTTGAGCCGCAAGCGTTCAAACCGCAAACGGCCGCAAACAACACGCACACAACAGTTGCCATACGCCACACGCTCATGACGGCACCTGTGTGAGAGGAATCACGCGTTGCTTGGCCATGCGCTCGTCAACCTTGGTGCGATCTTTCACATCGCCAGCAAGCTGACCGCACGCCGCATCAATGTCGTCACCGCGCGTCTTGCGCACCGTGGTGATGATGCCGGCTTCGCTGAGCTGCGCTGCAAAAGCTTTGACCGTGGCGGCGTTCGAACGTGTGAGGCCCGAAGCAGGAAAAGGGTTGAACGGAATGAGGTTGAACTTGCAAGGCACGCCCTCACCTAAACCGCGTTTGGGCTTGACCAAATCAATCAAGGCTTGCGCGTGTTCGGGCTGATCATTCACACCATCCAACATGCAATATTCAAAGGTGATGAAGTCGCGTGGCGCGTGCGCCAAATAGCGGCGGCAAGCATCCATCAACTCATGCAAGGGGTATTTGCGATTGAGCGGGACCAAGTTGTCGCGCAAAGCATCGGTAGGCGCATGCAGTGACACGGCCAATGCCACTGGAGCATCTAAACCTAAGCGATCCATCATAGGCACCACACCGGATGTAGACACCGTCACGCGGCGGCGTGACAAACCATAGCCATGGTCATCCAACATCGAACGCAGTGCGGGCACCAAGGCGCTGTAGTTTTGCAGCGGCTCGCCCATGCCCATCATCACCACGTTGGAGATGACGCGCTCAGTCGTGTTGAACTGTTTGCGCAGCGTGTGCTCGGCAAACCACAGCTGCGACAAGATTTCACCGGTGGTGAGGTTGCGACTGAAGCCTTGATGGCCTGTGGAGCAAAAACGGCAGCCCACAGCGCAACCGGCTTGTGACGACACACACAAAGTGCCTCGGTCGTCTTCAGGAATGAACACGGTTTCGACGGCATTGCCGTCGCCCACGTCGAACAGCCATTTGATGGTGCCGTCGGCGGAGTCGTGTCTGGAAATGGGGGTAAGTGGCTGAACCTGTGCGCAGGTTTTCAGCTTTTCGCGCAGCGACTTGGCGAGATCAGACATCTGATCAAAGTCTTGTGCGCCTTTTTGGTGGATCCACCGAAACAGCTGTGTGGCGCGAAAGCGTTTCTCGCCCAAGCGCTCACAAAAAACGGCCAAACCGTCGAGATCAAAATCAAGCAGGTTGGCCGTCATTTTTATTCGCCAACGCGATGGTTGCCCACCGCGTCGATTGGCTTTTAGTGACCGTAAACGTTCATGCCAGCGAAGAAGAAGCTGATTTCAGCAGCTGCTGTCTCTGGGCCGTCAGAACCGTGCACAGCGTTGGCATCGATGCTGTCAGCGAAGTCAGCGCGGATGGTGCCAGCAGCGGCTTCTTTAGGGTTGGTAGCACCCATCAAGTCGCGGTTTTTCAAGATAGCGCCTTCGCCTTCGAGCACTTGGATCATGACAGGGCCAGAGACCATGAAGTCAACCAAATCTTTGAAGAAAGGACGTGCTTTGTGCACAGCGTAGAACTGCTCGGCTTCGCCGCGTGACAGGTGAGCCATGCGAGCGGCCACAACTTTCAAGCCAGCAGCTTCGAAGCGTGCGTAGATTTGGCCGATGACGTTCTTAGCAACTGCGTCTGGCTTGATGATGGAGAGAGTACGTTCGGTCATTTGGATTTTCCCTAGTTTGACTGTGATTGAAACTTTTGTGCGCGATGCGCTTAGCCTGCTATTTTAACCGTTTCAAGGGATTTCCCTTGAACGAACAAGCGTTTTTGGTGCATCTTCGCTGTGATTTATCGGCCGCCTCTGCCACCTTGGCCGCGATTACCGCCACCTGAGCGACCGCCGCCAAAACCGCCACCGGCTGAGCCGCCTCGGCGCGGTGCACTGCTAGAGGGGCGTGGCCCGCCTACCAAGCCGGCTTTGAAGGCTTTTTGGCCGTCTTTTTTGCGTTGACGCTCCTCGGCGTAGCTGTCTGCACCGATGTAACCCACCGAGGTTTGCATTGGATCTGGCTGTGGCGCACGCTCAGCTTGCTTGCCGCCACGGCGACGCTCGGTGCGCACCAAGCGCTCTGGCCCGCTGCGCTCTTCAGCCGCACGCGGTGTAGAAGGACGTGGGCCAATGCTGTTGCCACGGCGGCGGCTGTTGGCGCGCTCACTGCGGTCATGGCGTGAAGGGCCGCTTTGCATAGGCGCTTCAGCACCTGCGGCTTCCATCAAAGCGCGAATATCGCGCTCGCCCAGCTCCACAAAAGCGCCGCGCTTCAAACCGCGTGGCAACACCATGGCGCCGTAACGGATTCGAATCAGGCGGCTCACAGCGTGGCCAACGGCTTCGAACATGCGACGCACTTCGCGGTTGCGACCTTCAGAAATGGTCACGCGGTACCAGCAGTTAGAGCCTTCTCCACCGCCCTCTTCGATCGAACCAAATTGAGCGGGACCATCGTCGAGTTGAATGCCGGTGATGAGTTGTTCTTTTTGGTCTTTGCTGAGTTTGCCCAGCGAGCGCACCGCGTATTCGCGTTGCAAACCAAAGCGTGGGTGCATCAGCTGGTTGGCCAATTCGCCCGAGCTGGTGAACAACAACAAGCCTTCGGTGTTCAAGTCCAAACGGCCCACAGATTGCCATTTGCCTTGGTACAGGCGCGGCAAACGGCGGAACACCGTGGGGCGGTTTTGCGGATCGTCAGTGGTCACCACTTCGCCCGCAGGCTTGTGATACGCGATCACGCGCGGTGGTGGTGGCGCAATGCGCACCTTGAGCTGACGGCCGTTGACTTTGATTTGGTCACCAAACTGCACGCGTTGGCCTGTGTGGGCCACTTCGTTGTTCACTGCCACATGGCCTTCGGCAATCAGGCGCTCCATCTCGATGCGTGAGCCCAAGCCCGATTGGGCCAAAACTTTGTGCAATTTTGGAGATTCAGGCTGAGGCAAGAGCACGCGTTTTTCAGGCGCAGCTTCAGCGCGGATCAGCTCGGCATCAAACTCACCAGAGACGACATCGTCAAAGTCAAACGCCGTGTCGTCGTCATCCAAAAATTCGTCGTGTGATTCGGTTGGCTTGCCACCCAGGTCGTGGTGTTTAGTGTTCATGCGTGTCGTCGCCGGTTGGGGCGGGGTCTCTGGGTGAGGAAAGTTCAAAAATGGGGGCTTCTTCGCTGAGCGCAGTGGGGGCTTGTGCGGCCACTTCTGCAACCGCGTCGCCTTGAGCTGGCGTTACGACTTCAGTCGCATCAGCAGACTCAAGGGCCATGTCTAATTGCAACGAAGGATCGTCTTCGCCCAAACGGGCAAACGCGTTGGCTTGCGCTTGGGCGCTGTCAAACACAGGCAGTTGATCGAGCGAAGCCAAGCCTAAGTCGTCCAAAAACTGGCGCGTGGTGGCGTACAAAGAAGGACGGCCCACGGTTTCGCGGTGGCCAATGACTTCCACCCAACCACGGTCTTCGAGTTGTTTGATGACGAGTGAGTTCACGGTCACGCCGCGGATGTCTTCCATGTCGCCACGGGTAACAGGCTGACGGTACGCAATGATGGCCAGCGTTTCAAGTGTGGCTCGCGTGTACTTGGGCGGCTTCTCCGGATGCAGACGGTCAAGGTATTCACGCATTTCAGGACGACTTTGAAAACGCCAGCCAGAAGCCACGCAGACCAACTCAACCCCACGCTGGGCCCATTCATTCTGAAGGTTATCAAGAATGACTTTGATAGAGGCAGGGCTCAACTCATCGTTGAACAGGAGACGCAACTCGCGCACAGACACCGGCTGTTGCGAGCAGATCAAGGCCGTTTCGAGGATACGCTTGGCATCCGCCGTGTTCATGTTGCGTTGATTCCGAAGAAAATGCGCGGGAGGCAAAAAACAGAAGAAACTCAGTTGTGCGCGAGGCGAAAACTGGTGAGGCGCAGCGCGCGTGTTCCGCTTGGGGCTGGCGTAAGTTAAGTCCAGAAAATCAGTTCTAATTGTAACTCAGGCCCCAAACCTCCAGAGCCGCACGCATGTCCTGCGGCAAGTCAGCTGAAAAATCAAGTAGCTGCCCGGTCATGGGGTGAACAAATGCAAGATGGAAGGCATGAAGAGCCTGACGTGCCAACCCCGCAGCCAAAGCACCGCCATAGACGGTGTCGGCCACCAGTGGATGACCCAGACTCGCCATGTGAACCCGAATCTGGTGGGTACGCCCTGTTTGCAGCGTGCATTCAACGAGGCAGCCCTGCTCCGCATTCCTCAGCAAACGAACACCTGTCGATGCGTGTTTCCCATTGTTTCGGCTCAAGTCCACCACGGCCATGCGCAGCCGGTTGCGAGGATCGCGCCCTACTGGCGCTTCAACCAGCCGCTGAACAGCCCCCGACCACGGCCGGTGTCCCAGTGCAACGTACTGCCGCTTCACTTCACGGGCTGCGATCAACTGGACAAGGGCGTCCATCGCCTGGCGACTGCGCGCCACGACCATCAGGCCACTGGTGTCCTTGTCAAGGCGGTGCACGATCCCTGCGCGCGGCAACAGGCAGGCGCGTTCATCATGCGCCAAAAGCCCATTAAGCAATGTCCCGCTCCAATTGCCCGGAGCCGGGTGCACGACCAGTCCTGCAGGTTTGTTGATCACGAGAAGGTGATCGTCTTGAAACACAACCTCAAGAGGCATGGACTCTGGTTTAAAGGCCTGGGTCTGCGGCGTTGGCCTCAACTCGACACGCAACTGCTCACCCGATTTGAGTCGATGAGAAGCTTTTTTTTGCGCGACAGAATTCACAGCAACCAAACCGGCATCCACCAACTGCTGCAAATAGCTCCGCGAAAATTCCGGGATCAAGCTGGCCAGGATGCGGTCCAAGCGCTGCGCATGCAAGGCGTCAGGCACCGAAAGAGATCTCAACTCAACGTCTGCTCCGCCATCAGGCAGGTCTTCAGGGTTTTCGTCAGCGAATGAGCTCACAGGGTCGCTCGATATAATGAATTTGCTTTGTTTCAAGAAAGTTGCCACTGATGCTTCGAGCCAAATTATCGGTTGTTCCGGCCTGGATGGTGATTGCGATGGCTGCACTTCTGCACGGCTGCGCCTCTGCACCGGTTGACACTACCGCGGGCTGGAGTCCCAACCGGCTCTACGCAGAGGCTCGCGACGAGTTGAATGCGGGCGGTTACACCCAAGCCATTCCCTTGCTTGAAAAGCTGGAGGGGCGCGCTGCAGGAACCCCTCTCGCTCAGCAGGCCCAACTTGACAAGGCCTATGCACACTACAAAAATAGTGAAAAAGCACAGGCCATTGCAACACTGGAGCGGTTCATCAAGCTCCACCCAGCCAGTCCCGCACTGGATTACGCCCTGTACCTCAAAGGTATCGTCAATTTCAATGACAATCTTGGGATCTTGTCGTTTGTTTCAAGACAAGACCTCTCGGAACGAGACCAGAAAGCCGCCAAAGACTCTTTTGAATCATTAAAAGAACTTGTCTCTCGATTCCCCGACTCGAAGTACGCTCCCGACGCACGCGAGCGCATGACTTACATTGTCAACTCGCTGGCGCAATACGAAGTTCACGTTGCCCGGTTTTACTATTCGCGTGGCGCCTATGTGGCGGCCGTCAGCAGAGCACAAATCGCCTTGGCCGATTACAGCAATGTGCCAGCGGCTGAGGAAGCCCTGTTCATTATCATGCGCTCTTATGATGCCTTGGGCTTGGTGCAACTGCGCGATGACACCAGGCGCGTATTGGAAAAGAACTATACCAACAGCGAATACTTGAGCCGAGGCTTCAAATCTGGCGGGGATCCTTGGTGGAAATTCTGGTGAGTTCATCTACCGCCACATGAAACTCTTCTTCCGTCTGCAATCGCCGCATTGCAGGCAGTACAGCCAGCAAGCGCCGGCCGTAGCTCATCGTTAACAGGCGTGTGTCACATATGACAAGAATGCCTCTATCTGATTCACGGCGAATCAGGCGACCTGCGCCCTGTTTGAGGGCAACCGCAGCTTCTGGAATCAGGTAGTCCCTAAAGGCGCTACGCCCTTCCCTCTCCATTCGCCGTGACCTTGCCTCGACAAGGGGGTCGCTGGGTGGAGGGAATGGCAGCTTGTCAATAATCACCAGTTGAAGCGCATCGCCTGGTATATCAACACCCTCCCAGAACGAGGCCGATGCCACAAGAATGGAGCCATCCCTCAGTGGATTGCGGAAGCGCTCCATCAAAATACGTTTTGGGAGATCCCCTTGAACCCAAATGTCAATTTGGGAGTCGGCAAACTCGGCCAGGAGCGCATCTCCGATTACTCGCAACGCGCGAAGTGTGGTCGTCAACAACAAAGTGCGCCCTCCGAGACGCCGAGCTGCTTTTGCAGCCAGAGCGGCCACCTGCTTGCCGTGCTCGGGCTCGCTCGGCCGTGCCAGTTGAGAAGGAACATACAGAGACGACTGGGCAGCATAATCAAATGGACTCTCAACTCTCAGTACAGTTGCATCCGTCAGACCACATGGTTCAGTGAACCACCGTAAGCCTTTTTCAGACCCGAGGGTGGCCGACGTAAACACCCAGGCTCGGCGAGACGGCGGATCTTCATTCTGCTTCAACAGACGGGTCTGAACCGCCTCGGCAATGTCCAGCGGCGATTGCACGAGACGCACTTGAGCACCCACGTCAATCCACCTTACTGCAGCTGGATCGCAATGGCCAGAGAACAACACGATGCGTCTTGCAAGCTCTTCTGCCCGCTCATGTAGGCGCACAAAATCTGGCGCAATTTCACTTAAAGTCCAGAGCGTTGATGCGCATTGGACTAAAGCCCGAGAGAGTGCAGAAAGTGAGTTCTGCCAGGGAGCATTCTCAAGTCCTTCAGGCGCACTTTCGCTCCAGCGGAGACGCGTACTTTCCTGCCTGCCGTACGGAAAAACCAAACGGAACTCTTGAATGGAATTTTCAACGGACTTGGCCAACCCCTGCCAATCCACCAATCCACGCGCCAGCGACCATCCTGCAGCCAACATGTCCTGCTTGAAATCCAGCAATTGCCCAGTGGAAAGCTGGATAGCAAGGAATTGAACACCGATCAGGTTGATTTGATGAGCCTCATCGAAAATGACGACGCGCACAGTAGGCAAAAGTTCAGCCAGACCCGACTCACGCACAGCAAAATCTGCAAAAAAGAGATGGTGATTGACAACAACGACATCTGCAGCCAGCGCAGCTCGGCGCGCCATATTGACATGGCAGGTCTTGAATTTTGGACATTGGGAGCCAAGACAGTTTTCCCGCGTTGATGTCACGAGCGGGATCACTGGCGAACGTTCATCCATATCGGGTATCTCTGCAAGATCGCCAGACGATGTACGCGTTGACCAGGACTCAACTTGCGCCAGCGTCTTTAAAAACATGCCGCTGGTAATACCTGCATCTTGGCGTGCCAGTTCGAGCCGGTGCAGGCACAAATAGCTACTCCGCCCCTTGAGCAAGGCAAGGCGGAAAGGGACACCCAAGGCCCGCATCAGCCTCGGCAAATCCCGTCCAAAAAGCTGGTCTTGAAGCGTCTTGGTTGCAGTTGAAAGCAACACCCTTTCGCCGCTCAAGATCGCTGGAACGAGATAGGCAAATGTCTTGCCAACGCCCGTACCAGCCTCGACCACAAGAACACCCCCCTGCTCGATGGTCTTCGCAACGGCCAGCGCCATCTGCTTCTGGCCCTCCCGCTGCAAAAAATGCGCCTCAGCCACAGAGAGCACACCTTCCGGCGCAAAAGCTGCGCAAACCCGATCGCCCAAGGTCGTCACGGGGACCCTTTGGCATCAAGCCGGCATGCTAGACGCAGAATTTGGTTCCGCGGCGCCGATCGGCCTCGTTTGTGGTGATTCAGCACCAGATGATCTGCAGGCGTATCCACGACAAGATGGTCAAGCCCTGCACCCGGATCGACAGGTTCAACGGGTGGTTTGATCAGGTAGCCGCCAGGGGAGTGAAGATTGAAAGTCAAGAAAATACGCCTGCCAACGGACCTTTGAAGAGGTTCGTTGAATAATACGCCTTTAGAGATGAATTACAGGCGCAGCAGCGCTCCAATGCAAACTACCATGGCCACAGGTTACCGACTTACCGCAGCAACTGGCATCCATAGAGGTGATCGGGAATACCAGCAGGACCAAGTTGCAATTTTTACGCACCCACGCGCTGCAGGTTGCCTTCTTGCCGTGCTGGCCGACGGAATGGGCGGACGGAGTGGTGGGCGCAAAGCCTCGGATCAGGTCATGATGACAGCCAAGCAGTTGTTTGAGCGTTACTCACCGGAGGTTGACGATGCGCCTTCCATGCTTAAGCAAATCGCGCAGGAAGCTCATATCGTCATCCGCTTGACGGCGATTTCCGCCGAGCAGGAGCCTCACAGCACCATTGCGCTGTATTTGACCAACCCTGGCGCTGACTCGCATTGGCTCCATGCCGGTGATTCACGTATTTACCACTTCAGTTCAGGCCGGATGATGAAGCGAACGATGGACCACTCTTACGTTCAGGCCTTGGTAGACCGAGGGGAAATTACCGAGGAAGAAGCGCAATCGCATCCACAATCCAACATCCTGATGGGTTGTCTGGGGACCGAAGATGATCCAACGTTCACCATTGACTACATTCCCCAACTCAAATCAGGCGACGTTCTGATGTCGTGCAGCGATGGGTTATGGCATTACTTCACGCCAGAGGAGTTGGCCTATGTACTGGCTTCATTGTCGCCAAGGGAGGCGAGTGAATTCTTGATTGACAAAGCGAGATCGAGAGGCAAGGGCAGTGGAGACAATATCTCCTTGGCCATCGTCAAGATAGAAGATTTTTGAGCGGTGGAGCAACTGCGTCGCACTTGTTCAGCAGATGTGCGTTACGTGCCGTTCACGTCAAGCCCGTATCGACCATACGATGCTCTAACGCCAGATATTCGCTGGATTGCATCTCATTAAGCCGAGATACGGTACGCGGGAATTCGTGTGCCATCGGCCCTTCGGAATACAGCGCCTCAGGCGCTACTGCAGCCGAGATGATGAGTTTGACGCGCCGGTCGTACAGGACATCCACAAGCCAGGTGAACCTCCGGGCCTCTGACGCCATGCGCACTGGCATATGCGGCACATCACTCAAAAGAACCGTGTGAAATTGCGAAGCAATTTCCAGGTAGTCATTTTGTGATCGAGGACCAACGCAAAGCGTCTTGAAGTCAAACCAGACCACGCCACCGGCCTTGCGACGGGCGCGAATTTCGCGTGCTTCAATGTGAAGCACTGGATTCTCGTCGGCTGTTGCAGACAGTCGCGCAAATGCATCCGCCATTTCGGCATCAGCCTGGGCCCCGAGTGGCGTGTGATACAGATTGACCTGTTCCAGCGTGCGACGCCGGTAATCCGTGCCGTTATCGACATTGAGAACTTCGAGCTTCTGATTCAGCAGCGCAATTGCTGGAAGAATGCGATCTCGGTGCACGCCATTGGGATACAACCCGTCGGGCTTGAAGTTGGAGGTCGTTACAAACCCGACGCCGTTGTCAAACAAGGCAACCAACAGCCGATGCAGAATCATCGCATCGGTGATATCCGCCACATGAAACTCATCAAAGCATATCAGGCGATATCGCTTTGCCATACGGCGCCCTAGTTCATCCAGGGGGTTAACGATACCTTGCAGAGCGGCCAACTCCCGGTGCACCTCACGCATGAATTCATGGAAATGCAGTCGCGTCTTGCGCCGCAAGGGGACGGCGTTGTAAAAGCAATCCATCAAGAAGCTCTTGCCCCGCCCAACACCGCCAAACATGTACACCCCGCGCGGAATTTCAGGCCGGTTGATCAGTTTTTTCAACGCATTGGAACGCTTCTCCTTGAACGCGGACCACTCCGCGGCACAACGCTCCAGTGCATCAATCGCACGAAGCTGCGCCGGGTCACTGGTGTAACCCCGCGACTTGAGTTCCGCCTCGTAGGCTGATCGAACGGGGCCTTTGACTTTCACGTGGTGCGCCTTGAAAACACAATCAGAAATTGAGCGTGCGTTTGTCAACGGCCAGCGCCGCTTCCTTCGTGGCTTCGCTCAGGGATGGGTGGGCGTGACAAATCCGCGCAATGTCCTCGGCACTGGCACGGAACTCCATGGCAACGACCGCCTCAGAGATCAACTCGCTGGCTTGCGGGCCAATGATGTGCACACCGAGAATCTCATCGGTCGTGGCATCGGCCAGGAACTTTACAAACCCTGTGGTATCACCCAAGGCGCGCGCCCGGCCATTGGCCAGGAACGGGAACGATCCGGCCTTGTATGCCACGCCATCGGCCTTGAGTTGCTGCTCAGTGCGGCCAACCCATGCAATCTCGGGGCTGGTATAGATGACCCAGGGAACGGTATTGAAGTTGACGTGCCCGTGTTGGCCCGCAATGCGCTCGGCCACTGCAACGCCCTCTTCTTCCGCCTTGTGCGCAAGCATGGGTCCCCGCACTACATCGCCCACCGCCCAGACACCTGGCAGATTGGTCCTGCAATCAGCATCGACCACAATCGCGCCCCGCTCATCGAGTTGGAGGCCCACGGCTTCGCTGTTCAGGCCGACGGTGTTGGGCACGCGGCCGATCGAGATGATGAGCTTGTCCACATCCAGAGACAGGGCTTCGCCCTTGGCGTTGGTGTACGCCACGGACACACCTTTTTTGCTGCTCTTGATTTCACCGACCTTCACACCCAATTCGATCTTCAAGCCCTGCTTGGTGAAGGCCTTGTATGCTTCTTTGGCGACTTGCTCATCGACCGCTCCCAGAAAGGTCGGCATGCCCTCCAGAATCGTCACTTCCGATCCCAGACGACGCCAAACGGAACCCATTTCCAGGCCAATGACCCCCGAACCAATCAGGCCGAGCTTCGTGGGCACAGCGCCAATGTTCAAAGCGCCATCATTGGAGAGCACATTGACTTCGTCAAACGGCGTGCCCGGTAAGGGGCGGGCGTTGGAACCCGTGGCAATGATGACCTGCTTGCCCGTAATGACTTCTTCGGCAGCGCCGGCCACTTTAATTTCATAGGCTCCGTCCACAGCTTTGGCAAAAGAGCCACGGCCATGGAAAAAGGCAATCTTGTTCTTCTTGAACAGATAAAGGATACCGTCGTTATTCTGCTTCACGACCGTGTTCTTGCGGGCAATCATCTTGGCCACATCCATCTTCACGCCAGTCGCCGTGATGCCGTGCTCGGCAAAGTGGTGGTTGGCATGGTCAAAGTGCTCGCTGGACTGCAGCAGTGCCTTGGAAGGGATGCAACCAACGTTGGTGCAGGTGCCGCCGGGTGCAGGGCCACCCTTGTCGTTTTTCCACTCGTCGATACAGGCTACATTGAAGCCCAGCTGGGCAGCGCGGATGGCAGCGATATAGCCACCAGGGCCACCGCCAATGACAATGACGTCGAATTGT
>ERZ1034363.1568-NODE-1568-length-12695-cov-2.850848_pt1 | contig 12695 bp, 13 predicted proteins | sample MGYA00520616_ERZ1034363 | MGnify/ENA primary metagenome ERZ1034363 (study PRJEB33736, sample SAMEA104284506) | Azolla filiculoides | biome: Urban; feature: Water surface; material: Ditch water | place: Netherlands | collected 2015-10-28 | depth 0-0.1 m ...
CAAGAAGATCCAGCAGCTGATCAAGGGCAGCAAGCTCAAGGTGCAAGCCGCAATCCAGGAAGAGAAGGTGCGCGTGACCGGCGCCAAACGCGACGACCTGCAGCAGGCGATGGCCCTGATCCGCAAGGACATGACCGAGCTGCCGCTGTCGTTCGACAACTTCCGCGACTGAACAGCGGCCAGCAGACGCCGGCTTGGGCTCTGGCGCGGAGCCCGGACAGGCCGGGCACTGCTGCCAGACTCAGGCCAGCGGCAGCTCCAGGCTCGCGCGCAGGCCGCCCAGCACCGAGGCCTCGAGCCTGACCTGGCCCTGGTAGAGCTGCGCGACCTCGCGCACGATCGCCAGCCCGAGTCCGCTGCCGGGCTGGCGCTCGTCGGCGCGGGTGCCGCGCTCGAAGACCCGCTCGCGCTCGGCAGCGCCGAGGCCGGGTCCGTCGTCATCGACCGTCACCAGCAGGCGCCGACCCTCGGCATGGGCGTGCACCGCCACCCGGTCATGAGCCCATTTGCAGGCATTGTCGAGCAGGTTGCCCAGCATCTCGTGCAGGTCCTGCGACTCGCCGGCAAAGGCCAGCGTATCCGGCTCCCAGTCGCAGTCGAAGCGCAGTTCGCGCCCGGCGTGGACCTTGCGCATCACGCGCAACAGGCCCTCGAGCACCGGCGCGACCGGGCTGCGCAGGCCGGGCACGCCGCTGCCGCCGATGCGCGCGCGCGCCAGATGCCACTCGACCTGGGCCCGCGCACTGCGCACCTGCTCGTCGACCAGGGTGGCGAAGGTGTGCAGGTCAGCGCGCGGTTGCGCCGCCGCATTGGCCAGCACCGTCAGCGGCGTCTTGATCGCATGCGCCAAGTTGCCCGCGGTCTGGCGCGCGCGCAGCACCACCTGCTCGTTCTGGAGCAGCACGCCATTGAAGTCCTGCACCAGCGGATGGAGCTCGGCCGGAAATTCGCCTTCGAGTCGCTGGGCGTCGCCGACCCGCACCTGCTGCACCGCGCGCTGCAGCCGCCGCAGTGGCGCCAGGCCCAGCGCCAGCTGGGCGCCGGCCGCCGCCGCCAGGGCCAGCCCGAGCACGGCCAGACTGGCGGCCAGCGTGAGGTCGAAGCGCCGCTGCGCGGCTTCGAGCTCGCGCAGATCCTGGGCCACGATCAGCCGCCAGCTGCCCGGCGCTGCCTCGGCGGCCGGCAGCTGGCCCGTCGAGCGCGCGCCAACGGCCGGGCTCGGGCTCGGGCTCGGGCCCGCGCTCCAGATCACCTGGCGCTCGAGCACCAGCACCGGTTGTCCGGCCGGCCCACTCAGGCGATGCTCGTGGGTCTGGCCGCTCGGCAGACCGTCACCGGGCAGGCGCAGCAGGCTGTCCCAGAGCGAGCGCGAACGCAGCAGGCCCTGGCGACCGGGGGCATCGACCTGCCAGTACAGGCCGCCATAGGGCTGCTGCCAGCGCGGATCGGCCAGGGTCGAGCCGAGCGAAGGCTGACCGGCGGCGTCGATCTCGAGCGCTGCCGTGAGCTGGTCGAGCTGCAGCTGCAGATGCGAGCGGAACTGGCGCTGCGCCTGGTCGGCGAACAGGCCCGAGAGCGCGAATCCGGCCGCGACCAGCGCCAGCACCAGCCCGGCCAGCGTGCCGAGCAGCAGGCGCCAGCGCAGGCTTTGCGACAGGCGCCAGGACAGGCTGAACCGGATCACCGGCCCGCCCCGTCGTCGGGGGCTTGCAGCCGGTAGCCCATGCCGCGCACGGTCTCGATCAGGCCGGCCGGCAACTTCTTGCGCAACCGGCCGATGAAGACCTCGATCGTGTTGGAGTCGCGCTCGCAGTCCTGGGCATAGAGATGCTCGGTCAGCTCGGTGCGAGAGACCAGATCGCCGGCATGGTGCATCAGATAGGCCAGCAGCTTGAATTCCTGCGCAGTCAGCACCAGCGGCTGGCCCTGCAGGCTGACGCGGGCGCTGCGCGTGTCGAGCTCAAGCGGACCACAGCTCAGCAGCGCCGAGGCATGGCCGCCGGCACGGCGGATCAGCGCGCGCAGGCGCGCGAGCAGCTCCTCCATGTGGAAGGGCTTGCTGAGGTAGTCGTCGGCGCCGGCGTCGATGCCGGCGACCTTCTCGTGCCACTGGTCGCGCGCGGTCAGCACCAGCACCGGGCTGAGCATGCCCTCGCTGCGCCAGCGCCGCAGCACGCTGAGGCCGTCGAGCACCGGCAGGCCGAGGTCAAGCAGGATCGCGTCATAGTCCTGCACCCCGCCCTGGTACCAGGCCTCGCGGCCGTCGCTGGCCCGGTCGACCACATAGCCGCGATCCTGCAGCGTGCGGGCAATCTGCCCGGCCAGCGCCGCCTCGTCCTCGACCACCAGCACGCGCATCAGCGGCCTCCCTTGCGGCGCAGCAGCTCGGCGCTGCGCGCGTCGACCTCGAGCTTGACCAGCCGGCCGGCCGGATCGAGCAGCTTGAGCTCGTAGACCCAGAGCCCGTCATGGCGTTCGAGCTCGACCGCCAGCACTTGGCCCGGCTGCTCGCGTGCGACCCGCTCGAGCAGCAGCGGCAGTGGCAGCACCTCGCCCGCCTGCAGCGCGGCGCGGGCGCGCTCGTGGTCACCGCCAAAGCCCAGTGCCATGCCACTGGCCGCGCCGAGCAGCAGGGCACTGGCCGTCAGCCGAGAGCGGGAGAAAAAGGCAGGACGGGGGAAGCGAGTGGGCATGACGGCGGCGAACGGAAAAGGGGCGATCCGTGGATTCTCGATCCGTCCACCTGAACGCCAGCTGAACCAGCCGGCCCCCGCCAGTGGCCAGCCAGCGCAGCTTTCTCAGGCGCCGCAGGAGCTCGGACAGGGGCCGTCGACTGGCATCAACATGGCCCTGTTGCCGCGTTCGAGCTCGGCGAAGTGAATCAGCGCGGCACCAGGAAGACGGAGTCCTCCTGGATGTCGATGCCGGCGTCGTTGAGCGAGCGGATCTGGAACTTGATCGGGTGCGAGCCACTGGCGGTCGATCCGGGCGGTATCTGCACGCGCAGCACCAGCGAGCGGACCTCGGTCGGCTGCACCACGACCTGGCGCTCGGACGCGATCTCGAGGCCGGGCAGGCCCTGGACCGAGACTTCGAGCGTCTGCACGACCTCGGTCGCGTTCATCGCCTGCAGGCGGAACACGTTCTCGATCCGACCCTGCTCGACCATGCGCGCGATCGCGCCACGATCACGGATCACGTCGACCTTGAGCGGAGTGCGCATGAACAGGCTGACGGCGACTGCGACGCAGATCGCGACCAGCACGCCGGTGTAGATCAGCACGCGCGGGCGCAAGGCACGCTGGACCATCTGCTGGTTCGACCATTTGTTGGCCATGCCGTTCTCGGTCGCGAACCTGATCAGACCACGCGGGTAGTTCATCTTGTCCATCACATCGTCGCAGGCATCGACGCAGGCACCGCAGCCGATGCACTCGTACTGCAGGCCCTTGCGGATGTCGATGCCGGTCGGGCAGACCTGGACGCAGAGCGTGCAGTCGATGCAGGAGCCCAGATTGAGCGCCTTCGGATCGGCCGACTTCTTGCGCGCGCCGCGCGGCTCGCCGCGGGCTTCGTCGTAGGTCACGATCATCGTGTCGCGGTCGAACATCGCGCTCTGGAAGCGGGCGTAGGGACACATGTACTTGCAGACCTGCTCGCGCATCCAGCCGGCGTTGCCGTAGGTCGCGAAGCCGTAGAACAGGATCCAGAAGGTCTCCCACGGACCCAGCGTCCAGCTCGCCACCTCGCTGGCCAGCAGCGTGATCGGCGTGAAATAGCCGACGAAGGTGAAACCGGTCCAGAGACCGAACAAGACCCAGATCAGGTGCTTGAGCGCCTTGCGGCCAAACTTGGTACCCGACATCGGGCCGTCGTCGAGCCGCATGCGCGCGCTGCGGTCACCCTCGACCTTCTTCTCGATCCACATGAAGATTTCGGTGTAGACCGTCTGCGGGCAGGCGAAGCCACACCAGAGCCGCCCGGCCACCGCGGTGAACAGGAACAGCGACAGCGCCGCGATCACCAGCAGGCCGGTCAGGTAGATGAAGTCCTGCGGATAGAGCACCAGGCCGAACAGATAGAAGCGCCGGGTCTCGAGGTCGAACAGCACCGCCTGGCGGTGGTTCCAGACCAGCCAGGGCAGGCCGTAGAAGACGATCTGCGTGATCCAGACCATGGCCCAGCGCCAGTTGTTGAACAGGCCCTTGACCGAGCGGGCGTAGATCTTCTTGCTCGACTGGTAGAGCGATATCTCGACTTCGTCGGGCGCTTGCTCAGCGCGTGGTTTGTCAGGCTTCGTCGTCATAGAAATTCCAATCGAAAAAAAAGGGCGAGCGCCATGTGCCCGAGCCCCCGCATTTGCGCCGCTGGCACAGTAGCGCGGCGTGGCCTGCCCTCGTCAGCAGCCTCGATTATGCGCAGTCAGACTTAAGGCTCAGGCCAGCATCGGGCTGGCACTCAGTCGCGCGGACGCGTCATTTCTTGAGCGGGCAGGTGTTGATGCCGAGCACGCGGTAGAGGCCACACCAGCCCACCAAACCGGTCAACAGGGGCAGCAGGCCCAGGTAGCCCCAGGCGCCCACGCTGCCGGTCGCCGCCAGGGCGATCAGCAACAGACCCAGGACGATGCGCAGCACGCGATCAATGCCACCGACATTGCTTTTCATCAGATGTTCCTTGTTTGGCTGAATACCCTCATCAGTATATGAGAATTAACATTCCATATTAATAACCATCTCCAAGTAGGCCAAGCCCGTCGCCGGTGCTGGACTGGCGCCCAAGCTGAACGGCGGCTGAACGGCGGCTTCAGACCCGGTACAGGGCTGGCGACGCATCATCCAGGCCAACCGATCCTTTCGCCTTCAGGGACCCACAAGATGACGAAATCCCACCCGCAAGTCCGAAGCCCGGCGCTGCGCGTCGCCCTGCTCTGCCTGCTGGCAGGCACCGCCGCCTGGCCGGCGCTGGCCGTTGACACCAGCGCTGCCGAACAGCTCGCACGCTGGAACACCGCCGCTGGCGCCGCCGGCAATGCCGAACGCGGCCGCGTCTTCTTTGCCAACCAGCAGGGCAATGACCTGTCCTGTGCCTCCTGCCACCAGGCGCCGCCGACCCGGGACGGCAAGCATGCCAGCACCGGCCGCCGGATCGCACCGCTGGCACCCGCCTTCAACCCGCTGACCTTTACTGAGACCGCCAAGGTCGACAAATGGTTCCGGCGCAACTGCAAGGATGTGCTGACGCGCGAATGCACGCCGGCCGAGAAATCCGACCTGATGGCCTACCTGGTCAGCCTCAAGCCCTGAGTCCGTGTCGGAGTCCCACACCATGAAACCCAATTTCCTGAACGCCCTGACCTCACGGCTCGGCCTGAGCTCCCGGCTGCTGCCGGCGCTGGCGGCCCTGGCCGGCCTGTGCCTGCTGACGCCGCCCGTGCTGGCCGATGGCGGCAGCGCGATGCCGCGCCAGATCCTGCCGGCCTACCAGCAGGAATGCGCGGCCTGCCACCTGGCCTACCCGCCCGGCATGCTGCCGACACCGTCCTGGAACCGGATCATGGGCGGACTCGAGCGCCATTACGGCATCGATGCCTCGCTCGAAGAGACCAGCCTGCGCCAGATCGGCGTCTGGCTGCAGACCCATGCCGGCAGCTACCAGCGCGTCGGCAGCGAGCCGCCGCCGCAGGACCGCATCACGCGCTCGGCCTGGTTCGAGCGCAAGCACCGCCAGCTCGACCCGACGGTCTGGAAACAGGCGGCGGTCAAGAGCGCGGCCAACTGCATGGCCTGCCACAGCGGCGCCGAAAAGGGCCGCTTCGACGACGACGAACTGCGCTTCCCGGCTGGGCTGGACGCACGCTATCGGCGCTACTGGAACCAGGACTGACGGTATCGAGCCATGGGCTCTTGCAAGGAATCAACATGAACATCACTGCCCCCACCGCAGCGGACAGACCGACGACCACCAGTCGCGCCGCCAACGCCAACGCCAGCACCGGCGGCCGGCGCGTGACCGACGCCCCGACCCGCGTCTACCACTGGCTGCTGGCGCTGAGCTTCCTGGGCGCCTACCTGAGCGGCGACGGCGAGCGCCTGCGCGCCCTGCATGTGACCCTGGGCTACACCATGGCCGGGCTGATCGTGTTTAGGCTGCTGTACGGACTGTTCGGCCCGCGCCAGGTCCGGCTGTCCGTGCTGCGCAACAAGCTGACGCTGGGACTGGCCTGGCTGCGCGGATTGCCGGCCAGCCTGGCCAGGGGTCAGGTGAACTGGCAGCCGGGACAGAACCTGCTGATGGCGCTGGCGATCACGTTGCTGCTGCTGTTCGTGCTGCCGCTGACGCTGAGCGGCTATGCCATCTACCATGAGTGGGGCGGCGAGTGGCTGGAGGAACTGCACGAGTTCTTCGGCAACGGCTATCTGATGCTGGTGCTGGCCCACCTGGGCCTGCTGCTGGGCATCAGCCTGCTGCGCCGCAAGAACCAGGCCTTGCCGATGCTGACCGGCCGCCTGCCCGGCAAGGGACCGGATCTGGTGCGACGCAACCAGGGCTGGCTGGCCGTCTTGCTGCTGCTCGCGGTGCTGGGCTACTGGCGCTGGGAATGGCAGCAGGCCCCCAACGGCCTGCTGTCGACCCAGGCCTTGCAGCAGGTACTGGCGGGTGACGACGGGGACTGAGCGCTCCGGGCCCTGGCGAGGATCCAGGCCCGTCGGCGCCCAACACCGCGCCTTGTGCCTTATGCACAAGCCACGCGGAATTGTCACAAATCGCGCGCACGGCAGCAGGCCCCTGGCAAGGGCATCAAGCGCCCTGACAAAATCAGGCAAGTCCTTGATTCAAATGAAAATCCATTGCTTGCTTAATTTTTAGGCAATGCAAAGAATGGCTTGATTTCCAAGGCCAGACACAGTTGCCCACCAGGATCTCAACAAAGTTATCCACAGATTTTCTGGATAAACCCGAAAAAACTCGAAAAATCAGGTACTTGGAACAGCGTGCCAGCGCTTGGGAGCCTACTTGTCGCCGTCGGGAATCACGGCATCGGCGACGGCACCGACCGCCTTGGCCGTGATCGAGACCCCGGTCGCGACCACCGTGACCGCGGCATCCGCGACCGCAACCACCGCACAGGCCTGCAGGCCCAGCAGCAAGCCGCCCAGCGCCAGCGCCAGCAAGGAGCGAATGAAAAAGTTCTGTTTGGCCATGTAGCGGGACTGTGAAGCGTCGATCAAGAGGGAATCTGCGCCAGGGAGGCAGGAGTTGGCCGCGATTCTAACGACAGCCTGATCGGGTCCGCAGCTGCGGCCTGGCTCGAGAACGGCGGCGGCATCCGATACCCGCGTGGGGGCAAAACTCAGCCAGGCGTGAGCGCTTGACCGGTTTCCGGGACAATCACGCCCCATGACTGCCCTCAAAGCCCCCGAACTGCTGCTGCCCGCTGGCTCGCTCGACAAGATGCGCGCCGCCTACGACTTCGGCGCCGACGCGATCTACGCCGGCCAGCCGCGCTACAGCCTGCGCGCGCGCAACAACGAATTCCGTCTGGAGCAGATCGAGATCGGCATCCGCGAGGCCCATGCACGCGGCAAGAAGTTCTTCGTCACCAGCAACCTGCTGCCACACAACGACAAGGTCCGCACCTATATGCGCGACATCGCGCCGGTGATCGCGATGAAGCCCGACGCGCTGATCATGGCCGACCCGGGCCTGATCATGATGATGCGCGAGCAGTACCCCGAGATGCCGATCCACCTCTCGGTGCAGGCCAACACGGTCAACTACGCGGCGGTCAAGTTCTGGCAGCAGGTCGGCGTGACCCGCATCATCCTGAGCCGCGAATTGAGCCTCGACGAAATCGAGAAGATCCGCCAGGAATGCCCGGACATGGAACTCGAGGTGTTCGTGCATGGCGCGCTGTGCATCGCCTACTCGGGCCGCTGCCTGCTGTCGGGCTACTTCAACCGGCGCGACCCGAACCAGGGCACCTGCACCAACGCCTGTCGCTGGAACTATGCCACCCAGGAGACCGCGACCGACCCCAACACCGGCGAGGCGATCGCCGTCAAGATGGAGCAGGGCTTCAACTTCAACCAGGCGCAGGAGGAAGCCGAATCCTCGTTCGCGGCCTGCGGCGGCGGCGAGCGCCATCCGAAGGCCGACCAGGTCTACCTGATCGAGGAAGCGGGCCGCCCGGGCCAGCTGATGCCGATCATGGAAGACGAGCACGGCACCTACATCATGAACAGCAAGGACCTGCGCGCGATCGAGCATGTGCAGCGCCTGGCCGAGATCGGCGTCGACTCGCTCAAGATCGAGGGCCGCACCAAGAGCCTGTACTACGTCGCGCGCACGGCGCAGATCTACCGCCAGGCGATCGACGACGCCGTGGCCGGCCGCCCGTTCAACCCGCTCTTGATCACCGAGCTCGAGGGCCTGGCGAATCGCGGCTACACCAGCGGCTTCCTGGAACGCCGCCCGAGCCAGGACTACCAGAACTACGAGACCGGCCATTCGCTGGTCGGCCACAGCCACTATGTCGGCGACGTGCTGAACGCCGCTGACGGCTGGGCCGAGGTCGTGGTCAAGAACAAGTTCTCGGTCGGCGACCAGATCCAGGTCATCCACCCGAGCGGCAACCATGTGATCGAGCTGAAGGAAATGCGCAAGCTCGACGGCGAGCCGGTCAGCGTCGCGCCGGGCAGCCCGCTGCATGTGCGCATTCCGCTGCCCGAACAATACAACGGCGCGCTGCTGGCGCGGCTGATCCCGGCCGAGGCGACCTGAGCCCTGCCTGATGCAATTGCCGCGCCGGCGCCGGGCCGACTTCGAGCCGGGTCGCGAGTTCCAGTACCCCGAGCATCTGCGCGAACAGGCGGCTGGCGCGCCGGCCGCGCCCGGGGTCTACACCTTCCACGGCCAGCCCGGCGATCTGCCGCTCTACATCGGCAAGAGCGTGAACCTGCGCGCGCGGCTGCTGTCGCATCTGCGCAACCCCGACGAGGACCGCATGCTGCGCCAGACCCGCGCGATCAGCTTCGAGCGCACCGCGGGCGAGATCGGCGCGCTGCTGCTCGAGGCCCAGCAGATCAAGCAGCAGCAACCGCTGTTCAACCAGAAGCTGCGACGCAACAAGCAGCTTTGCGCGCTGCGACTCAGCGCTGATGGCAAGCCCGAGGTGGTCCATTCGAAGGACATCGACTTCGCGCTCACGCCCGAGCTGTTCGGCCTCTACCCGAGCCGGCATGCGGCGCTCGAAGGCCTGCGCGCGCTGGCCGACGAGCACCGGCTCTGTTACGCCGCGCTGGGCCTGGAGCAGCCCGCCGGCGGGCGCGGCTGCTTCCGCTCGATGCTCAAGCAATGCGCGGGCGTCTGCTGCGGCCGTGAAAGCGAAGCCGAGCACCGCGAGCGGCTGCTGGCCGCGCTGGACGGACTGCGCATCGCCTGCTGGCCCCACTCCGGCGCGATCGGGCTGGTCGAGCGCTGGCCGGCCGAAGCCGCTGCGGGCGACGCCATGCTGCAGATCCACGTCGTGCGTAACTGGTGCTACCTGGGCAGCGCAGCCAACCTGGAACAGGCCAGAGCGCTGGGACAGGTGGCCGCCGGCTTCGATGCCGACGGCTACAAGATCCTGTGCCGGCCGCTGCTGACCGGACAGGCCGAGATCATGGCGCTGGAAATGCCTGCCCCCTCGACCCGACAATCCGGACCCGCCCGGCGGACGGCAGCGCTACCATAGAGCGGATGGCGACAACCGATCAAGACCTCTCACCGCTGGCGCCGTTTCGCCGCCCCGTGTTCCGCATGCTCTGGTCCACCTGGCTGGTGGCCAATCTCTGCATGTGGATGAACGATGTCGCCGCGGCCTGGATGATGACCTCGCTGACCCAGACGCCGATCTGGGTCGCGCTGGTGCAGACCGCCGCCACGCTGCCGGTGTTCCTGCTCGGCCTGCCCAGCGGCGCGCTGGCCGACAGCCTCGACCGCAGGAAATACTTCCTGACGACCCAGCTCTGGATCGCCGCCGTCGCCACGCTGCTGAGCGCGGTCGTCTTCCTCGGTGCCATGACGCCGCCGCTGCTGCTGGCGCTGGTGTTTGCCAACGGCGTCGGACTCGCTATGCGCTGGCCGGTATTCGCCGCCATCGTGCCCGAGCTGGTGCCACGGCCGCAGCTGCCGGCGGCACTGGCGCTCAACGGGGTCTCGATGAATGCCTCGCGCATCCTGGGCCCGCTGATTGCCGGCGCGATCATCGCCGCCGCGGGCAGCGCCTGGGTGTTCGCGCTCAACGCGCTGCTGTCGCTGCTGGCGGCGGTCGTGATCAGCCGCTGGCAGCGCGAACACAAGCCGCATCCGCTCGGGCGCGAGCGCCTGGGTACCGCGATGCGGGTCGGGCTGCAGTACATCGCCCAGTCGCGCCAGCTCAAGGGCGTGCTGTTGCGGATCTGGATCTTCTTCTTCCACTCGACCGGCCTGATGGCGCTGCTGCCCCTGGTGGCGCATGGCATGCAGGGCGGCGATGCCGCGACCTTCACGCTGCTGCTGGCGGCCATGGGCGCCGGCGCGATCGGTTCGACGGCCCTGCTGCCGCGGCTGCGACGACGCTACACGCGCGACGCACTGGTGCTGCGCGGTGCCTGGCTGCAGGCTGGCACGATGGCCGTGATGGCCTGGACCGACCAGCTCTGGATCGCGGTGCCGGCCATGCTGCTGGGCGGCGCAGCCTGGATCACCACCGCCAACAGCCTGAGCGTGTCGATCCAGCTCGGACTGCCCGACTGGGTGCGCGCGCGTGGCATGTCGATGTACCAGATGGCCATCATGGGCGCCAGCGCCAGCGGTGCCGCGCTCTGGGGCCAGATCGCGACCTGGACCCATGTGCCGACCAGCCTGTTCATTGCGGCCGGCACCGGCGCGCTGACGATGTGGCTGACCAACCGCCTGCTGCCCGACAGCGGCCAGGCGACCGACCTGACACCACAGCGCATCTTCCAGGCACCGCAGCATCCCGGGCCAGCGAGCGCGGGCCGGGTCAGCGTGATGATCGAGTACCGGATCGACCCGGCCAGAGCGGCCGAGTTCCGCGCCTTGATGTTCGACGAGAGCCGTCCAAGCCGACTGCGCCAGGGCGCGCTGTCCTGGGAGCTGCTGCACGACCTCGAGGACCCGGGCCGTTTCCTGGAGCTGGTCACCGACGAATCCTGGACCGACCACCTGCGCCGCTTCGAGCGCGTGACCACCGCCGACGCCGAACTGCATGCGCGCAAGCGGGCCTTCCACCTCGGCACCGAGCCGCCGCGCGTCACACGCTGCCTGATGGAGAGCACCGTCAAATGAAGATCGCCATCATGGGCGCCGGCGCCGTGGGCAGCTATTACGGTGGCCTGCTCGCGCGTGCCGGCCATGGGGTCACGCTGATCGGCCGCGCCGCCCATGTCGCCGCCGTCGAACGCGACGGGCTGCGCCTGCAGACGCTGGCCTTCGACGAACGGGTGCCAGTGCGCGCCAGCGTCGATGCCGCGGCAGTGGCCGGTGCCGACTGGGTGCTGTGCTGCGTCAAGTCCAATGACACCGAGGCCGCGGCGACCGCGCTGCGGCCTCATCTGGCCCCGGGCGCGCGAATCCTGAGCCTGCAGAACGGTCTGGAGAATGCCGAGCGGCTCCAGGCCCTGCTGCCGCAGCATCCGGTGCAGCCGGTGCTGGTCTATGCCGCGGTCGAGCTCGCCGGCCCCGGTCATCTGCGCCACCACGGCCGGGGCGAAATCGTGATCGGCGCCGGGCCGGACAGCGAGGCCATCGCCACCACTTTCGCCGGTGCCGGCGTGCCGGTGCAGGTGCTGCCCGATCTGCGCGCGGCGCAATGGTCCAAGCTGGTGGTCAACTGCGCCTACAACGCACTGTCGGCGATCTCGCGCCTGCCCTACGGCCGCATGATCCAGGGGCCGGGCATCGAGGCCACGATGCGCGAGGCGGTGGCCGAATGCCTGGCGGTCGCGCGCGCCGAAGGCGTCAACCTGCCCGCGGACAGCTGGGTGCAGGTGCGCGCGCTGGCCGACGCCATGCCGACCCAGCAGTCATCGACCGCGCAGGACCTCGCGCGCGGGCGGCGCAGCGAGATCGACCAGCTCAACGGCCATGTGGTGCGCCGTGGCGCGGCGCTCGGCGTGCCGACGCCGGTCAACCGCGCGCTGCACGGTCTGGTCAAACTGCTCGAAGCCCCGCCCGACAGCCCAGCCAATTGAGTCGTCGCACGCCGATGGGGCTCAGGCACCGCACTCGAGCTCGCCGAGTTGACCCAGTGCCGCCTCGAAATCGAAGCCACGCACCGCCCGCATCAAGGGCGCGTAACGTGCTCCCAGCGCCTGCCGCAACAAGGCGGCATGCTGTTCGCACAGCGGAATCGAGCCCGCGTCGTCATCGCGCAGCAGCTGGGCCAGACTGCGGTGCAGTTGCTGCCATCGTGGCTGATCCAGTGAAGCGATCGCCGCCGCCAGACTGTCAGCCGGTTCATCAGTCGATCCATCAAGCGCTTGCTCCTGGGCAGGCTCGGTCCAGGCCGCAACCGCAGGCCACTGCGTCGAAGCGCCAGCCGCTGCGCCCTGCGGACAGCCGGCCGGTTCAGCCCGCCCCCGCGGCCGGCGGGCCCCGCAGCGCCGGGCCGCCCCCATCCGGCGGTGGGCCCCGCTCCGCCCCCCCCC
>ERZ1034363.1570-NODE-1570-length-12671-cov-6.067731_pt1 | contig 12671 bp, 12 predicted proteins | sample MGYA00520616_ERZ1034363 | MGnify/ENA primary metagenome ERZ1034363 (study PRJEB33736, sample SAMEA104284506) | Azolla filiculoides | biome: Urban; feature: Water surface; material: Ditch water | place: Netherlands | collected 2015-10-28 | depth 0-0.1 m ...
ACAAGGCCCGGCTCCGTCCGGGCCTTTTTTTTGGGATTCGAGAGGCTCAGGCAATAATTTGGCGATACATACGGGTGACTCAATTCGGCCAACTCCGGCCACTCGTCGACTCCGGAAAGCTGACATTCAAATGACAGCTGTACCTCTTGAAACCTGCCGGATGGACTACGCGAACTACTCGGCCATTGCAGCCGGTTACAGTTCTCAGGCAGCGCTGCTGCAATCAAGTACAGACCAGTCATTCAAGCTTGGCTACGGGTTGTCTTGAGTTTTGAGGAGTTTGGACACGCTCGGAATCCGAATTTTCTTGCCATGTACCTCGAGCAGCCCGCTATCCGACAGGTCGTGCAAAACCCTGGAGAAATGTTCCTGAGTGATGTTGAGGCGTGAGGCAATGACCCCTTTGCCCGCTGTGAGCTCAAACTCCAGTTTGTCTGAGTCTATTGCCGCCTGAGGCACATCTATCATCAGATATCCGATAATTCGCTGCTTGGCCGACTGCAACGAGTAGGCTTCGACGTCCGTCATCAAGTCATGTGTGCGTTTTGCCAACCCAGCCAGCATCTTCTTAGTAAAGCCGTAGTCGTGTTCCAACTCATTCAGGATGGCAGCCTTGGAGACATGAATCAGCATCGAATCCTGCAGCGCTTGAGCGAAGACAATGTAAGTCCGGTCCAAAAACATAATGGCTTCGCCAAAGCTTTGACCCTGCTGAATTATTTCCACAATCTTCTCGTTGCCCTGAGAGGATGTGAATGCTAGTTTGACCTGGCCAAAAACCAGAAGATGAAAGCCCATACAAGCATCTCCGGCACGAAAGAGCACATCGCCTTTTTGCGCGTGGATAAGCCTGGAGCAACTGGCAATGTGTTCGATATCGCTGGCAGCCATGCCAGCAAACAGGGGCAAGTGAGCCAGGTGGTTTTCGATGCTGATTGACTTGTGGTCGCGCATATTCGTCCCCAGGCAAATGACAATCCGCCCATCATAGTTTGATTTGAATCAAAACTGAAAAACAGCACATGATTTTCTTGTAACACTTTGTCGCGCACTCTTGAATTAGCTTGATGTGTTGGTGCCATGTAGGCCACCTAGGGTTGCAGGCTACGTGAAGAGTATTAGGAAAATATGAATTAGCCGCCTATACTGGTAAGTAACTTATTACTTACCAGTAGCCATGTCTATCAACCCTCGTCAATCCACCGAGTCACGCCAGGCAGAAATCATCACCACCATGGTTCGGCTTTCAGCAGAGCGCAGCCCTGCAGACATAACGACTACGGACATTGCCAAAGCCATCGGGGTTACTCAGGGAGCACTTTTTCGGCACTTCGCCACCAAGGAAGCCATCCGCCTGGCCGTGGTCGAATGGATCGAAGCGCATTTGATGTTCGAACTACTGGCTGCCAAGGAGCGCTCCCCTGATGCGCTGACTGCCCTCAAGGCCATGTTCATGGCTCACGTCGGCTTTGCCAAAGCACACCCTGGAGCGCCTCGCCTCATTTTTGGCGAGCTTCAGCAACCCGCTGAATCCCCCGTCAAGCAGCGGGTGCAGCTAATCATGCAGCGTTATCGGCAAGCCCTGTCCCAAACGCTAGCCGCGGCAATTGAAACGAGGCTGATTCGCGCCGATGTCGATTGCCCATCAGCGGCAGCCTTGTTCCTTGGGGCCATTCAGGGCTTGGTCATTCAATCCATGCTGAGCGGAAGCACCGAACAAATGGAGCAACAGGCAGTGGCCGTATTGGAACTTTATCTTGCCGCCCTTGGGGTCAAGTCATGAAGCTAAATGGTTTTCTCAGTCGCAAGTTTGGCCTGGTGGCTTTTGCCGTGCTCCTTCTGCTCGGATTTGGCTTTGTGGTCGCCCGGTCAGGCCCGCTGGCGCCCACCAAGGTCACCATCACGCGGGTCGAATCCGGCAGTCTGTCGTCATCCCTGTTCGGCATTGGCACGGTCGAAGCGCGACGCAGCTATTTTATTGGCCCAACTGCGGCTGGTCGCGTCAAAGCAGTTCATGTCGATGTGGGTGAACAGGTCAAGGCCGGACAGCTGCTGGCAGAAATCGACCCCGTCGACCTGGACGAACGACTTCGCTCGATTGATGCCTCATACGCCCGGGCGTCCAGCGCGGTTTTGGCGGCTGACGCTCAGCGCAAGGATGTTCTTGCACGCCAGACGGTTGCCGGCTTGAATGCCAGGCGCTATCGCGACCTCGGCGATAAGCATTTCGTCAGCCCGAGCGCGGTCGAGAGCAAACAACAGGAACTGACATCGGCTCAAGCCGCCGTCGATGCCAGCGAAGCCAACCTGCAAAGCGCCCGGCAGGAAGTCGTCCGCCTGAAGGCTGACCAGGATGGTTTGCGGCAGCAACGGAATAACCTGCGCCTGGTCGCGCCGGTTGACGGGGTGGTGACCAGCCGTGACGTTGAAGCTGGCTCGACCGTCATTGCCGGTCAGTCGGTAGTCAAGTTGATAGAGCCCAACAGTCTCTGGATCAAGGTTCGACTGGATCAGGGGCGGTCCCGCGGGCTGGCACTGGAGCAAGCTGCAAGCATTGCCCTGCGCAGCAATCCGGGAATGCCTTTAACCGGGAAAGTGGTCAGGATTGAACCGGTCAGTGACAGCGTGACCGAGGAGCGCATCACCCTGGTTACCTTCGACCAGATTCCTCTTGGCCTGAGTATTGGCGAAATGGCTGAGGTGACTGTGTACACAGCTGCCAATCAATCAGGCCTGATACTGCCCAATGCAGCCATCAAACAGACTTCACAGGGCACTGGCGTCTGGCAGCTACGCGATGGCAAGCCGGCCTTTGTTGCCATCAAACTCGGCGGCAGTAGTCTGGATGGATTGGTGCAGGTACTGGAAGGTCTTAGCGCTGGTGACGAAATCATCGTTCACAGCGAGCGCGAGCTGTCTGAAGGGAGCCGCGTCAAAGTTGTCGAACAACTGGCGGGACAACGCAAGTGATAAGTCTGGCCGGGCGCGACATCCTGCATTCATGGTCGAAGTTCGTGCTGACCGGAATCGGTCTTGGCTTGCTGATTGGCGTGACGCTGACCATGGCCGGGGTGTATCGCGGCATGGTCGATGATGCCAAGGCGCTGCTCAATAACAGTGGCGCTGACTTGTGGGTCGTTCAGCAGGATACGCAGGGGCCGTATGCGGAGTCGTCGAGCATCAAGGATGACGTGTACCGCTCATTGCTCAGCCTCTCTGGCGTGGCTCGTGCCGCCAACGTGACTTATCTGACCATGCAGGTTCGTCTGGACAATACCGATGTTCGTGCCATGGTCGTCGGCTTCGAACCGGGCCAGCCGGGAGAACCGGGGTATTTGGTGGCTGGCCGCCATATCACCCGTAATCATTACGAGGCCGTCGCCGACGTCAAAACCGGGTTTCAGCTGGGCGATACCATTCGAATTCGCCGGCACGACTACCGGGTCGTCGGCCTGACCAAACGCATGGTTTCGTCCGGCGGCGACCCCATGGTCTTCATTCCGCTGAAGGATGCACAGGAAGCCCAGTTCCTGAAGGACAACGATGCCATCCTCAATGAGCGGGCAAGAACAGCGGCCAATCCGACGCTGAATCGCCCGGGCGTGCCGGGGCTGCTCGAGGCCATTCAGGCATCGCAGAACGCGAATCGCAACGTTAATGCCGTGCTGGTGCAGGTGTCTCCAGGAAGCCAGCCCGAGACTGTCGCCAATGAAGTCAGGCGCTGGAAGCACTTGCAGGCTTTCACCCGGGCTCAAATGGAAGAGATTCTGGTGGCCAAGCTGATTGCAACCTCGGCCAAGCAAATTGCGATGTTTCTGGTCATTCTCGCGGTGGTTAGCGCGGCCATTGTCGCTTTCATCATTTACACGATGACCTTGGGCAAGATTCGTGAGATTGCCGTGTTGAAGTTGATAGGCACGCGTAACCGGACCATTGCCGGGATGATTCTTCAGCAAGCCCTGGGTTTGGGGCTGATCGGTTTTCTGGTCGGCAAGGTTTCGGCCACTGTATGGGCGCCATTCTTTCCCAAGTATGTTCTGCTGGAGCCTGCCGATGCAGCGCGCGGCTTTGTCGTGGTCATGGTCATTTGTGCGCTGGCCAGCACGCTGGCGATTCGGGCTGCCCTGCGCGTAGACCCTGCCACCGCCATTGGAGGTTGAGATGGACGGTTTCGGCATTCGCATTGAAGGTTTGAGCAAGCGCTACGGTGAGGGCGATACCGCAGTCGACGCCCTGAAAGACGTCAATATGACCGTCGCCCCCGGGGAGGTGGTTGGTTTGATTGGCCCCTCAGGTTCCGGAAAAAGCACCCTGCTCAAGTGCCTCGGTGCGGTGATTGAACCGACAACCGGCAAGATGACGCTGGGTGACGAGGTCATCTACGACAACGGCTGGAAAATTCCCGACCTGCGTGCCTTGCGCCGCGACCGGATCGGGTTTGTATTTCAGGCCCCCTACCTGATTCCATTTCTCGATGTTATCGACAACGTGGCCTTGTTACCGATGCTGGCAGGCAGGCCGAATGGAGAATCCAGGAAGCGCGCGCTGGAGTTGCTTGAAGCGCTGGATGTCGGGCACCGCGCTAAAGCCCAACCATCGCAACTGTCGGGCGGGGAGCAACAACGCGTGGCCATTGCCCGAGCCCTGGCGAATCAGCCGCCCGTTATCCTCGCCGATGAGCCGACGGCTCCTTTGGATAGCGAACGCGCCTTGAGTGTCGTGCGCATCCTCAACCAGATGGCGCAGCAGTTCAATACAGCCATCATCGTGGTGACCCACGATGAGAAAATCATTCCTACTTTCAAGCGGATTTACCACATACGAGACGGGAAAACCTTTGAAGAAAATGGCCTGGCGCTGAACTGAGTTTCAGATAGGCGGGCAGTCAATGCCCTATTTCAAGCGAAATTAGATGCTGCGCCCGTTTTGCCCGCCTCTCCTGGCCGCAAGTATTGGTGGCTAACCATTTGCAGATGACTAGTTAATCAGAGTACATCCTTGGCGCATCATGATTCTTCAGCCTTTGGCGGCCTTCCACCCCGTATGCTGGAAATATTTCCCATATGCCTTCAGAGCATCAAGTGCTTGCACCGCGCCATCGTGGCGCGACTTTGAGGTTTTTCCTCTCATGGTCTCGGCGCTTTCCATCAGGTCTGCAATAACCAAGTGAAGCATCGCATCCGCCTGGGGCTCGAGTTTGCAATTCTGTATTGCATAAGCCACCTTTTCACTGATTGTCGTTGCTAATGCTTGATAGTCGTCCTTGCCATATTGATTCTTGTGAATCGCCGGTATTGCCTTCGCCATCGCTTGATTGATGTCGTTCATAGCCTGACGCAGCGGCTCATCAGTTGCCCATTTCTTTCCAGCGTTAAGGTGGAGCTTTGTCGGTTCGGCACTCCCATGGCTATGGTTGTGTGCAGCACTTTCAGCTGCGAGGATATTGGGCGAAGCTCCAAGCGCAATGGCAGTCAGAACTACAGCGAATATGGTTTTCATCAGGTCTCCTTTGGCATGGATGTAATATCCAACTAATATAGTCAACTAATCTTAACGCAAGCTTAAAACCAAGACGGGTTTCCGTGTGGCGGTGGAATGGGCTCTGGTTGTGGAATGGGCGGTGGTAGAGGCCGATAACCGTTAGTGACCAAAGGGCGTTAGCAACGCGAAAAGGCTGATGTCCGTAGCGGCAATTACTGACTAATGGACAACAGTACATAGGCTTATCTTGCCTCATTGAAGGTTGGGTGAAATTAGTCAGCAAAACTGAGCGTCATCAATCCCCCTGCGGATGATGATCTGAATCAATGCTTTAGTGCTTGTGCATTCCTAGAATTCCACTCTCAACTGGAATCTACATGACCACACCCATAGCCATTTCAAAAACTGGCATCGACGAAATTGACAGGCAGCACGCTCAACTCCTGAGGTGCCTGGACGACTTGATGGAGTTTGTCGGTGGTCGCTATGAGTTTGCCGCTGTATTCACTGCCATACAGGTATTGCTGGATTATGTTCAGCAGCATTTCGCTTACGAAGAAAATCTACTGAGGAGCTGGGATTACCCGGATCTCGACAAGCACATTGCTGGGCACCAAGCCATCGAAGCTGATGTCAGGCATCTCTGGGTTCAACTTGAGTCTGGCGACGAGACCGTTACCGAAAAACTGGTTCAGACTATCCGCCAATGGATACTCAAGCACATCAATGAAGAAGACATTGAATACGCAAAATTCAGATCATGACTCGATCTGAACTCTCGACCTCCTTGGCCGAACGCTTCCCGGGCTTGTTGCGGGCAGACACTGATATGGCCGTTGCCGAGATCCTTGGAGCCATCGCCCGCACCCTAAGCCAAGGTGGCCGTGTTGAAATCCGCAATTTCGGTTCTTTCACCTTGAGCTACCGACCACCAAGGATAGGGCGCAATCCAATGACCGGCGATAAGGTCAGCGTGCCCGGGAAATACACGCCGCACTTTAGACCAGGTCGGCCGCTGCGCGAACTGGTCGATGCCGGGGGGGCGTAAGTGAAAAAGATCGAATGGCCTTCGGGAGCGATTGTTAATCAAGAAGGCTACCCAATGAAAATTCCCTATCGCATTCTCTGCGTTTGCATGGGTAACGTTTGCCGTTCGCCCACTGCCGAAGCCGTGCTCAAGCGTTTGTTGAGTGACAGTGATCTCAGAGGCAGGATCGAAGTCGCGTCGGCTGGAACGCATGGTTATCGTGTTGGTGAAGCCAGCGATGCGCGGATACAACGAATCGCTTGGGCCCGCGGCTACGATCTTTCTCAGATTCGAGCCCAAAAAATCGGTTGGCAGGACCTTGATTGTTTCGACCTTATTCTAGCAATGGACAAAAGCAATTTTTACAATCTTCGTCGCATGGCGACTGAGGCTCAGCAAGGCAAAACCAGGCTCTTGATGGACTACGCCACGACCTTCGATGAAGACGAAGTTCCTGATCCCTACACCGCCCTCGGCCAGAGTTTTGAACGCACGCTGGATATGATCGAAGACGCTGCAAAAGGGGTGGTCGAAAGACTTAAAACCGAAATTGGTGCCGAGGTGAAAGTGATTCGTTTGCCAGCACGGACGGGATCTTAGGAAAATGCCTGTGACTAAACGACCGTCGGCGAATTGCCGAAACTAGCGCCATTCGTTATGGCAACTCGATATTGGACAAAGTTCTGCCACTTCATTGGCTTGCCCCATGTCGGTTACCGTGCAAATGAGCAAGCAGTCGCCAGCCTTGGCGGGATGATCAGTATTTTGCTTATTCTCGTCGTTACGAATGGCATCCTCGGGGAGCACGGGGTGTTGCTGATCGTTCCCTCGCTGGGCGCCTCGGCGGTCTTGATTTTTGCTGTTCCGCACAGTCCTATGACCCAGCCTTGGGCGGTGCTCGGGGGGCATCTGATTTCGGCTTTGATCGGCGTCAGTTGTTATAAGTTGATTCCTGTACCGATGCTGGCCGCGGCATTCGCGGTGGGGCTTGCCATCGCAGGCATGCACTTCGCTCGCTGTATTCATCCGCCAGGTGGAGCAACGGCATTGACTGCGGTGATCGGTGGATCGACGGTTCATTCGTTGGGCTATTTTTATGCCTTGGCCCCTGTTGCCATCAATTGCTTGATCATCCTGATCGTCGGATATCTGTTCAATTACGCATTTCCCTGGCGCCGATACCCGGCGAGCCTAATGCACTATGCCTTGCCTGTAAGAAAGCCTGACAATTCGCCGGCCATCTCGGAAGCCCATATCGAGGAGGCTATGAGTCGCCTCAATGTGGTTGTCGATATCAATTCCCGTGAACTTGGGCAAATTATTGAGCAATCAATCCAGATCTCAAGGGAAGGCGGTAACAAGGTGATGCCGAGAGTGATTCGTGATCACGTTTATTGCAATGATTTGCCCGGCCCACAGTGGTCCATACGTCAGATCACAGATGAGCGTCCTTCAGATAATCCAGAGTTTGATCTGGTTATCTACAAAACGATTGAAGGTGCCGGAAAGGGGCGTTCTGGAAGTTGTACTCGTGACGAATTCGCAACATGGATTGGTAGTGAAATCGAGCCGAGGTAATACAAAAAGCTAGTCAGGAGCACACTGTCGCTAAAGCCAACCGGTCGAGCGAGCCTTGAGCCGGTTGCTCGCACCTCTCGATCAACTCTTGGTCCATTAGTTGTTCTTCCTCAACCTGCGAAACAATTTGACAGGCGCATTGCCAGAACTGGGTCAAATTCTCGATATGAATGTCACGCCCTGCAACCGATAGTAGTCCGCAGGTTGAAAGATCATGAAGAATTCGGGAAAAGTGTTCCTGCGTAAGATTCAGCTGTGAGGCGATGACAAGAGAACGCTAGGGAAGTTCGTCAGAGGTTACTTCCGTGCCGTACCCAATGCTGCGTAGCAACGCATAACTGCTATTCCACCCTAAAGCAGATCGGTCATTCGATTCTCAATTCACGCCAGTGGCCGGTAATCGACTCATTGTTGTCGGCCAGAGACTAACTGGCCTCCGGGGGCTTTGGCCGAGGAGTTCTCGGTCAGACTCCACGTTGTACGCCCGCTCCAAGTCTGAAAGCTGCCACAGGGTCACCAAGACGATGAATGTCTCTTGTGGGCACGCACAGGTCAGCCAGTTTTCAGAAAGCAGCCGTAGTCAAAAATTCCAGCAACCTGGGCACCTCATCCGGCTCAATTCGGCCACAAGCTGAACTTCGACCGCTCCATGTAGCTGACCGTCAAATGGCCGCTTCACTCTGAAACCCGCCGGATAACCCCCGGAAGCACACAGGCCAAAGCCGATAATGTGCGTACTGACGGCAGCGGGCCAGCACAACCAAACATGCAAAACGACACTGCCGTCCAGACCAGTGTCTAATTTTCAAACATCAGTATTTAATTTTGCCTGGCAGATAGGCAGGACTACCTCGCAGACAATGCCGCCGTTGGGTCGATTGGTCAAGGTGATTGCGCCACGGTGGCGTTGCACGATAGAGCGGCTCAAGGGCAGTCCAAGACCAGTCCGGCCTGCGCCGCTTGCCGTTCGAGTGCTTTCGTAGAATGGCTCAAAGATCGCGTTTATCTCACTTTCCGGCACGCCACAGCCTTGGTCGATCACTTTGAAGGAGATCGCGGGCCGTGATCCGCCACCCTCAATTGCAGGCAAGTTGGCATCTCCCACCTGTAGGGTGACCGTTGCTTCGGCTGGCGAATAGCGCAGGGCATTACTGATCAGATGCTCGAATACTTGACGTAAACGTATCGGGTCGCCGGAAAGGCTGGTCGACGCAGACTGGATCTCGACAATGAGCCGCTGTTGGCGCTTTTCGGCAAGAACCCCCATCAAAGTAGTGATTTCAGCCGTGAAGGCGTGTAAGTCGATCTCCTGCAACTGATCCACGGCCACCCCGGACTGTTCGCTCCAAGCTTGCTCGGTCAGAGTAAGCAGGGACTCGACCAAATTACTCATCCGCTGACCGCTATCGAGGATTGTCCCGAAGTATTTAGTTGCACTTTCGGGATCAAGACTAAGACTAGCCGCACGGTGTTTTCCAATATCGGCAAAGCCGAGAATGCCATGAAGGGGCGTCCGCATCTCATGACTCACGTTGGCCATGAAACGTGTCTTCACGGCGTTGGCACTTTCAGCCTCATCACGAGCTGTGGCGAGCTCAAGTGTCCTGCTGAGAACCTGTTGTTCCAGTACCTCTCGATGTTTGGCCAATTCGACATTCGCCGCTTCCAATAAGCGGTTGGCCGCTTCGGTGGCTTCACGCGCCTGCTTCAATTCCGCCTCATAGCGTTTGCGTTGGCTGATGTCGCGCGTCACCCCGACAATCTGGATCAGCCCCCTGCTGGCGTCAAGCAAGGGAAAGGCAATGACCTCCGTCCAGAAGGTCGAGCCATCTTTGCAGTAATACTCTTGATCACCGCGATAGCGCTCCAACGGCTGACCTGCCTCAAGCGCAGCATGTAATTTGCTGAAGTAGCCTTGGGCGGAGGCCAAGGAGTCTGGTGTCAGAATTTCCTCCATCGGCTGACGCATTGCTTCTTCGGGAGTGTAGCCACGTACCAGCTCTACCGACGGGCTAACGTAACTGATCGAGCCGTCTGCTTCCATCGTCCAGATGACGTCTCTGGCGCTATCAGCCAACAATCGATGCCGTTCCTCGCTGATGCGAAGCTTGTCCTCGGTCTGCTTGCGCTCGGAGATGTCCTGCACCTGCGAGATGAAGTAAAGCGGTTCTCCTTCGGTATCGCGCACTAGTGACGACGCAACCTGTGCATGAATGATGTGGCCGTCCTGATGGCGGTAACGTTTTTCGAACATCTTCTGTTCTTCGCTGCCGGCGATCGCACGATCAATGTATTGGATACTCACCTGAGTATCGTCAGGAACGGCTAGATCATTGACGGTCATGGCTTCGAGATCGCGCTGGCTGTAGCCAAAAATCGCGCTCATCTTCTCGTTTACCTCAAAGATGTTGCCATGCAAATCCACGAGGCACATCCCAAGGTTTGCCTTGCTAAAAGCCAGACGGTACCTATCTGCCCTTGCCCGAAGGGTTCCCTCGGTAATGTTTTCTTTCGTAGTGCTCATTTGCTTGTGTTCGCTGTCCAGCTTTTGGATATTTAAATTCGTAGGTTCCGCATAATGACGCAGTTATGCCGTCAGATTTTGATTTCGTTGTATTGATTGTAACCTTGATTAAAATCATGCCATTGAATAGCCCCGGATTTCATAGACGCATTGCGACCGCTACGCTCGCTTACCTGCCGCTTAAGCTATGACGGCGCGACAGGCCGCTTCGGGCAAAAACGAGACCCGAGCGAAGTACATCGATTCGACACACCGCGCCCGGCCCATAGCCCTACGCCACCTTCTGGAACGGGATCACCACGCCACTGGGCAACGGGGTATCACATTTCAGTTCAGCCTTCAGTTTCGGCACAAGCAACGACGCAGTGTTCGCCGCCTCCTTCAACGTGTGCATCGACAGCCTTGCATAGCGCTGACTGACGCGGGGGTCGCTGTGGCCGAGCAACACCTGGACATCATAGAGAGAGCGGCCACTGGAAATGACGAGGTCCGCAAATTGATGCCGGATACTGTGAATACGCATCTGCCCAATGCCGGCTGCTTTTCTTAGCCGATACCAGACCCGAGTGATCGTGGTAAATGGCTTACCCGTTTCCGGGTTGGCGAAGATGGCATCAAACTTCCTCATCTTTTCCGCTTCCGCCAAAACCCAAAGCGCACTCTCATTCAGGGGCACGGTGCGCGACTTCTTCGACTTGGCGGTCGTGGCCGGGATCGTCCATAACCCCTTTTCCAGATCCACTTGGCCCCATGTCGCGGTCAATGCTTCCGACAATCTGGCCCCAGTACTCAGCAAGAACATCAAGATATGGCAGACCGGGCGGTTGTGGTCAGTACGCAGTATCTCAACCAGACGAGCTAGCTGTTCGGCGGTGGCTACGTCATGAAGCTGATTTTCGACATTCAGTAACTTCACGCCCTTCAACACGTTCCTTTCGATAAATTCCCATTCCACCGCCAGATTCAAGGCATGGCGGATGAGCTTGATGTGGTGATCCTGGCTGGCCGGACTCAGCCCTGACTTGGATAGCTCGTTCTGGAACTGCTGGACTTGGTACCGCGTAATGTCGCAGAGCTTGCTGTCACCAAACTGTGGCTTGATGCGAATCCGATACAACTGGTCATCACGGACCCAGCTACGTTTGTGTAGCCGGACGTGTGGAAAGTAATGATCGGCCATGAAGGTATCAAGGGACATTTCGCAGAGCACTGGCTTCTCCAGCGGTGGCAGTGATGATCTTCCCTGGTAAACCAATCATGAATCGCTTTTAAGTACTCTAAACCCTTTTAGTTAAAACTACTCAGACTAGCTACTCCTCTTTAATGGTGGGGTAGCTAGTCTAGTGACTATTAGGGACTATGATGTTTACTAAAAAGTCGATTCTAAATGTTTTCACGCACATATTACTAACCTGAGGTTGCTGTAGTAATGTCATGTAGAAAAGGAAAAACCACATGAGACTTAGCTTAGACAGAGACGACACGCTCACAAAACTGCATTGTTTTGCTGAGCACAATGGTAAAAAGATCCAATTCAACATTGGTGCTTACGACCGAAAGCTCTTTGAAGAATACGATGTGTTTGAGCACATCAACCAATACTGGTCTTTGTGTTCAGCGCAGAAACAGGATCAAATCTTTGAGTGCTACAAAGGCTTTGAGGTCATCTTTGAAGCAGGTCTTGAAAGAGACCCATTGGCTGATGCACTGATCGAACAAATCCAAAAAATCCAGCTCTTACATCCGCTAAGTGATATGGAGTATTTCCTGAGCATGAAAGCTCACAACTACTTCATCCCTGACGTGTTTGAGAAGGAGTATAAAGAGTCCACCGACAGACCAGGTAGTAGAGAGCAAACCTACATTATCGACGACTACGTTAAACTCGTGTCTTTGATTATGTGCTTGCGTCCTTTGATACCTATTTGGGGTGAATACATCTCCAGAACCAGACAAGATAGTGGAACACTCTTTAAAGAGTACTATGCCTATAAGCTGCTGTACGGTAGCCAATTGGCAGAATGCGATGGGATTCAAAAGCTAATCGTCTATATCCAAAGG
>ERZ1034363.1571-NODE-1571-length-12661-cov-3.586221_pt1 | contig 12661 bp, 13 predicted proteins | sample MGYA00520616_ERZ1034363 | MGnify/ENA primary metagenome ERZ1034363 (study PRJEB33736, sample SAMEA104284506) | Azolla filiculoides | biome: Urban; feature: Water surface; material: Ditch water | place: Netherlands | collected 2015-10-28 | depth 0-0.1 m ...
AATGAATATATAAATACTCAAGCCTATAAATCCCTCAATAGTGCTGATGTTATTGTGCGATTTCTTGATCCTACAAGGCCTCATGGAGAAGAAGAAAAGAAAATAGATACTGTTCTTGCTACACTCACAAAACCAATCATCCGTGTAGAAACAAAAAAAGACCTTCCATGTGGATATCACCATCCAAAAATAGATGTCCATATTTCCTCTTCTACTCGTGAATGATTTGATGCGCTCATTGAAAAAATTCAACCCTATTTACCAGAGGGTGAATACCTCTATGATCCAGAATACTATACAGATCAAGATATGGAACTTCGACTGAGTGAAATCATCCGTGAACAACTTTTTCTATGCTTGGGAGAAGAGGTGCCATATGCATCATTTGTGGAAATTACTGAAATCGAAGATACAGAATGACTTCTCCGAATTATGGCTTATATTAATACGGAATCTGATTCTCAAAAATATATCATAATAGGAAAAGGTGGAAAGAAACTCAGTGAAATTGGTATGAAGGCACGAATGCATTTGGAAGATATTTTTGGAAAAAAAGTATTTCTTGCACTCCGTGTAAAAACCCTCAAAAATTGGAGAAAAAATAAGGCTATCCTTGAAAAGTTATTCCCTAAACGGTAGAATATGATTTGATCTATCTCTAAACAACCTGACATAAAATTATATGTATCTCAGGATGAGATTTGTACAAAAGAATGAACCTTGGAAATCAAATGAGTAGTTTTTGACCATATCAAATCAACAACAAGAAAGGTTACATTACTATTTTGAGATCATACCTCACCTTTTCTAGAGCAATGAAAAACATATGATGAACTCTGGGATACAATACATATTCCAATGTCGGAATTAGTAATATTAGAACAAAATGGGAGAACTTCTGCTCGTTTCGATGGCAGAATGTCTAAGTATTATATCCTCGTACAGGATAGACTTCAATCGGAAGACCTCTTCTGATATGAGTGTGTACAAGATTTATTATCAAAATAAAATAATTTATTATGAGTGCGATGTATGATAATTTTGCAAAAACATTTTCAGAATCCCGACACAATCATCCTTGGCCTGAACTTGATGCCATTATTCAAGATATAAAGAAACACTCCTTTGATTCCGTGCTTGATATTGGATGTGGAAATGGAAGGTTTTTAGAGGAGGCAAGAAAAAATGAATTTATTCCTCATTCCTATCATGGAATCGATAATTCAAGTGGTATGATAGATGAAGCAAAAAAGAGTCATCCGGATTATATATTTTCTGTATGCCCAATGGAATCTATGAATATATTTCCAGATATGAGTTTTGATGCTATTATTCTTCTTGCATCATTCCACCATCTTGATACTGTAATAAAACGAATGGAAACCCTTACAGAATGCTATCGCATACTTAAAGAACAAGGAAGAATCTATATAACAAACTGGAATCTGTTTGAAAATAAAGAACTCTTTGAGCGATATCAAGATGGATACAGTGGGAGTGGGGATTTTCAGATTAAGATAGGAGAATACGATAGATACTATCATGGTTTTACCCTTTCTGAACTTACAAGATTATTTCGAGTCAATGATTTTCATACAGAAAGGCATGAAATATTTGATTGAGGGAAGAATATATTTTCTATATTGCATAAATAAAAAGAAGAGATTATATCTCTTCTTTTTTAATAGCTTCTCGTGAACAAATGACTTTTTTAATTACATTTTCATCAATCTCTTCTGCTTGAAGATGAAGTTTCCAATAGGTACCCGAAAATGTAACAATTTCCTTGGGCTCTGGAAATCTTCCAAGTTCGGATATGATTATATAATTCAGGTTTTCACCTATATACTCTTCCGGAAGTCGAATATCATGCAAGGATATATCATACTCCTCTAAGATATCATCCATCAATACGGCACCAACTGCTTGAATCTTCCCATGTGAGAGTTTTTTAATATACACTTCTTCCTTATCTTTTTCATCTTTTATATCTCCAAATACCTCTTCAATAATATCCTCCATGGTAATAACTCATGCAGTACCACCATGCTCATCAAGCACAAGGGCAATATGCTTATGAGATTTTTGAAATATTTCAAATACTTCATCCAGACATTGAGTAAGTGGCACTTGAATAATTTTCTCAAGATCCATTTCAGAAAGCTTCTTCTGTCCCAATCAAATGCTTTTCGCCTCAAATGCCTTTCGAAGCGTAATAACAAATTCTACATCATCTGATCATTCTCCCATAACGGGAAGTCGAGTATGACTGGTAGAAAGAAAGAAATCACAAAGCTCATCAATTGTCATAGTAAGTTCTGCAAATTCTACTTTTACTCGATGGGTCATAACTGATTCTGCGGTCATTTCATTGAGATCAAGAATGCCTCGAATTTGTCTATGTTCTGTAGCCTCTACTGCACCCGTATCTCGTGACATATCAATAAATGCATCAAGTTCTTCCTCGCTCATAGCTTGCCCATGAATTTCAAATTTTCAACCCGTTGCCCAGCTTACTAACTTTACAAATATCTCTACAAACCAAGTAAGCGGAAGAAGGATCCAAATTAAAATACGATAGATTGGAGCAACCATAAGTGCAACGGAATCATTGAAACGAATACCAATGATTTTTGGTGCAATTTCTCAAAAAAGAAGAAGAGTGGTTGATGTTAATGCTCAAACGCCTATAGTGAGCAATGTTTTTTCATGTTCATCCAAGTGAGTAAATATACTCACTACATCCTGAGCGATAAGACCTGCAAGCCACGAAGGTACAAAAGTTACAACAAGCGTCATTATAAGATTTGTAATAAGCAATCGCTCATTATTCTTTTTTATAAGAAGAAGTGAGTGAGCTCAAAATCGCTTTTGTCGGATAAAAGAATCCAGCTTATGAGCACTCACTGACATGAGAGGAATCTCCGTACCAGCAAAGAAGGCAAGTAAAAATACAAACAAAAGAAATAATGCAACAATACTCAAATCCACAAAAAAGATATTTAATAATAAATTGTATGGTATCCCCGACAAGAATCGAACTTGTGACTAAGCCTTAGGAGTGCCTTGTTATTCCACTTAACTACGGGGATTCAACCATGTGATAAGATAACCACATTAAACGCCAATCAGCATATAGAAAAATGGGGGGTTTGCAAGGGATTCATAAGGAAAGGTTTTGATTTTCCTAAAAAGTTTATACAATCCTTTTTATACTATTGTTAGCTTCCATATATGTTCAAGAAAAATCCACCATCACCAGAAAAATCAGTTATTAAGAATACAAGAAGAAAGGTAACAAGAATTGAAGGAAATGAGACACTTGATCCAAATGATATCAAGCTTGTTGAACAGCTCATTGATGCTTTAGAATCGCTTGGACTTGAGGAATTTATTGAATATATCAAATCACCATGGAGACTTCTCTGGCCAAATTTTGTGGCAGGTGTAGCGAGATGATTTTGAGCCCTTATATGAGCAACTGCTGTGATTGCAATTATTGGTTGGACTCTTTCAACTATGATTGATCTTCCGCTTATTTGAAAAAGACTAGAACCTTATGTTGTAAAAGTTCAAACTGAATTCAATAGATATATAGAGCAAACTGATTATAAAAAACACTTTGAGAGTATCGAATGACTTCTTCGAGATATCCGAGATAAACAAGAAAAACTCCAACCAAAAGATACTATCATACCTCCGAATGCCTCATATCCTACTCCATAATACATATGATTCACATAGGATTTCTTGGAACACCAGCTCTTGCTGGAAGTGTTCTCACTACATTCATCCATCATCCAAATTTCTCAGTTGATTTTGTGGTTACGAATCCTGATAAACCGGTTGGAAGATCTCAAATACTCACTCCGTCGCCTGTTAAAATAATAGCAGAATCAGGAAATATTCCAGTATTTACCCCTCAAAAAATTCGATGAAATATCGAATTTTTGTCTTCCTTGCAGGATTTCCCTATTGACTACCTTATAGTCGTAGCCTATGGAAAGATTCTTCCTATAGAGATACTTTCACTTCCAAAAAAACGAGCCATAAATGTTCATGGCTCTCTCTTGCCAAAATACCGCTGAGCATCCCCTATTCAGGAGTCACTTCTTCAAGGCGATATAATTACTGGGGTTACTATTATGGAAATGAGTGAATGAATGGATGAAGGAGATAGTATCTTTACAAAAGAAATTCCGATTTCAAACCAGGAAACTACAGAAAGTTTATTTGAAAAATTTATGAATGTTTCCTGAGAAGCTCTCATTCATGCAATACAATGACTTGAAAATAATACAATTCTTCCAATCCCGCAAGATCATACAAAGGCCACCTACTGCACAAAAATACTGAAAGAACACGGTTTAATTAATTGGGATATGCCAGCCAAAAAACTCTACAACTTATGGCAAGCATACACTCCATGGCCTGGAATCTATACGTTCTACGAATGAAAGCGATTACTTATAGAGCAATGTGAATATACCAATGAAAATATCGATAATCAGACGATAGGAACTGTTATAAAAAGAAATGATAATTCTATTGAGGTTATTTGTTGAACAGGAAGACTCAAACTCTACAGTGTAAAGCTGGAAGGAAAAACAACACAAGATATACATACATTTCTCTTAGGAAAACCCCATTTTATCTGATCTCTTCTCTAAAATTATGAGTACTCTCTTCTCTCGGATTATTGCCTGAGAAATCCCATCATATACGATCTATGAAGATGAATATGTGTATGCATTTCTTGATATTCACCCTGTACAATCTGGACATACATTACTCGTTCCAAAAGTAGAAATTTCTTATTTTCCAGAACTTGAGGAACCGTATCATAGTGCACTCTTTCTTGCTGCGAAAAAAATAGCTATAGCTATTCAAAAAGCAACAAATTGCACTCGGGTTTGTACTGCATTTGTTTGATATGAAGTTCCCCATGTACACTATCATCTTATACCAACAAATTCCATAGAAGAATTTCAAACAACAACTACAAAAACACTTTCTCCTGAAGAATTTACAACTATGCAACACAATATTATTCAATATTTATAAATTTATGTGGAATATTACGCTCAATACCTATCGGGAACTCATTCGAAATAAACTCTTTTCTCTTATTGGTGTATTTGGAATAACCTTCATACTCATATCATTCCTTTTGGAAACACTCTCTCTTTGAGAAATTCAACGAATGCTCTTTGATTTCGGACTTTCTTTCATGGAATTAACTGGATTTATGATTGTACTCGTAATTGGTTGACAGATGATATTCCGAGAAATAGAAGGAAAAACAATCTATCTCATACTTTCAAAACCAACACCAAGAAGTAATATACTTCTTGGAAAGTTCTTTGGCTTTTCGATTGCACTCTTTTGAATCATACTTTTACAAACTATACTCCTCAGTGGGCTTCTTATTCTCAAATGAGCTCCTCTTGATGGTATATTTTTTCTTGCGATTCTTGGAATCTATCTTAAGCTCCTGATTCTTCTCGCTGTTACTCTTTTCTTTTCAACTTTTGTCTCTCCAATGGTAGCCATGTTCTCAACGATTGGAGTGTATATGATTGGACATGGTGCTTACTACATTATTGAATTTGCAATCCGAAAAAATATGATACTCCTGGGGTATATTGGAAAATGAGTGGCCACTATTTTTCCAAATTTAACGGCTCTAAAATTGAAAAATTTTGTATGAACTAAAGCTACTCTTGATATTGTAAATTGGCTGATTGGCTATGGAATATGAGTACTTTATCTTTCTTGCTGGAATACTTCTGTTTCGTAAAAAAACATTTGATAATGCCTAACTTTCCTGAAAATTATCCTCTCGAATATAGAACTGGATGTGTTCAATTTTATTGACGGAATTTCATTGTAACTCCTGACGTTCTTATTCCTCGCCTGGAAACAGAATGCTTAGTACGAAAGGCTCGAGAAACTATACATTCACTAAAATCATGTACCCTTATCGATATAGGAACTGGGAGTGGTATTATTCCTCTTTCATGTAGTGATATTCTCAGTATTCAAGAAATTATTTGTCTTGATATTTCTTCGGAAGCACTCAAAGTAGCAAGAGAAAATGCAGAATCACTCCAGATACATGTTCCAATTACCTTTCATATTTCCAACCTTCTTGAATCGGTTTTGAATTCAAACATACAACTCTCAGATCAGCCCATTGTAATCACTGCAAACCTCCCCTATATAAAAAATGAAGACTGGAAAAATATGTCAGTCGATACTCGTTTTGAACCAAAAATTGCACTCTTTGGAGGAAAGGTACATGGCTTTGAACTCTATGAACAACTTTTTTTACAACTGCTTGAACTCAAAAAATGCACCTTACAGACTATCACAATAATTATTGAATTTGGTTTTGACCAAAATCAGATTGCAAAAGATATCCTATCTCAATATCCATGGGATTCTGAATTTTTTTCTGACTATTCAGGCATTGAACGTTTTGCACAAGTAGATATCAAATAGTTCACATACTTAATTGGCAATATGTCTAGAATCCACTCTGAAGTTCTAACATCTTTGCATATATTCCATTCTTCTTTATAAGTTCTTGATGATTTCCCTGTTCAGATACTTGACCATTTTCGAGCACAAGGATAACATCAGCTTCTTTAACAGTCTGAAGGCGGTGAGCAATTATAAGAACAGTACGATTCTCAAAGAGGGTATGAAACGCTTGGCTGATTTTCTCTTCCGAGAAACTATCGAGTGCACTCGTTGGTTCATCGAGAAGAATAATATGTGGATTTTTTAAGAAAATCTTTGCAATGGCAAGTCGTTGTTTCTGCCCACCAGAAAGTTTCATTCATCGTTCTCATATTTCTGTTTCCAATCATTCTGGGAGACTGAAAACAAAATCTGCATGAGCTTTTTCAAGAGCATCTTTGATATCAGATTCAAGAGCATATATAGTTTTTCCTTGTAGAAGATTTTCTCGAATAGTACCATCAAAAATCTGGGGATCCTGTGTAAGATATCAGATAGTAGGATAGAAAGTTGAAAGATTTACTGTTTTAAGGTTAAATCCATCTACCATTACTCTTCCTTCTTTCGATGAAAGAAAACCTGCAGCGAGTTTCATAATCGTTGTCTTTCCTCAACCTGATGGCCCAACAAGAGCATATCGTTTTCCAGCTTTGAAAATATAGGTGAAATCATTCAATATCGGATTATCTGGTATGTACGAGAAATCTACATTCTGAAAATGTATAGCTCATTCCCTATACTCAAAAGCATCTCCAGTAAATAGATTTTTTGTTTTTGGGCCATCTTCTATTTTATTCCAAAGTTGCTCGATACTTACTATCTGATCAGAGAGGTTCATATAGAGCTCTGTGAGATCAAAAAAAAGCCCATTGAGCGTTCCAGTAAGTGAAGCGAGTAATATAATATGAGGAAGTGTAATAGTACCATTCAGATATTCATGTCCCAATACCCAATAAAGAACTATTAGAATGATAAATGAGAGAATGCGTGCTCATTGGAACATAAGCATCTGAACTCCTGTTTGTAGTCTGTAAGGTACTCGATAGGCCTCATTACATTCATCAAGCAGAGTAATATTTTCTTCGAAACTTTGGTTTTGAGTAATCTCGAGTCGAGATTGAATCGTTCGAATAAAATTGCGATCATACTCCATAATAGATTGTATTCTTTGCAACTTATATATATGAAGTCGTTTATTGAGGAAAAAAATAATAATTCCTCAGACAATAAGTGCTATGAAAGAGATAAGAACAATGGTCGAGGATTGTCTGATGAGGAGAAAGGTAGTTGGTATAACAAGAACAAGGAGTCTTGCTGATTCTTGGAAAATACTCTTTAGAGCTTCTGCCCAAGCCTGTCATCATTTATCGATAATTGAGAATATGCGAGCTGAACCAAGAGTTTCTGCATAGTTATTATCCAGTTCACATACTATTCTAATATATCGACGATGGATAAACTTCCAGGTTTTTGCACGAATATTAGCAATTCACGTACGTCTGATGATAATGACAAATATATAATAGAGCACCAGTGAAGCAGCAAATCCAAAGATGAGTTGTTCAAAAGCTGGAATATCTCGTTTCAGAAGAAGAGATGAAATCTGTGAAAGAAGATAACTAATCACGATGGAGCCAAAAGTAGTAAATACCCCTACCCGAAGTACAAACAGAAAGAGATCAATCTTTGCTTGACCATATGGAGCGAAAAAAAGTTTAAATCGTGATGACATAAGGTGCTATAGGAGGTGAGATAAATCAATACAAAAACTCTTATCTAGTAAGATATTTATTACTATAACCACATATTATTCGAGTTCAATACTTATTTCTCATTACATCTTTTAACTGTTTTGCAATAAAGTCAGGTATTTTTCATAAATAAATTAAGAAAAATGAACTATTATCTTATAATCTGCTCGTAAATCATAAAAACATATGTCACATATATCACCTCTTGCGTACATACTCCGACCAATATCACTTGATGATATCATCGGACAAAAACATCTCTTTGGAACAGGAAAACCTCTGAGGAAATATATCGAAGCTGGAAAAGTTCCCTCCATGATACTCTGGTGACCACCATGATGCTGAAAAACATCAATAGCATCAGTTATATCAAAGACACTCGATGCTGAATTTTTTCATTTGTCTTGAGTATTGTCAAAAAAAGAAGATCTCACAAAGATTCTCACAAAAGCAAAGAAAAATTACAGTGAATGATATCAGACTATTCTTTTTCTTGATGAAATTCACCGCTGGAATAAAGCACAACAAGATACTCTTCTTCCATTTGTAGAAAAGTGAGTAATTACCTTGATTGGAGCAACCACCGAAAATCCAAGCTTTACCGTAAATAATGCACTTATTTCTCGAGCTCGTGTCTACGTTCTTGAAAAAATAACCCAGGAAGATATCCTTGTATTTTTTGAACGAAATAAGGAAACAATATGAAATCATCTGCCAAATGTTGAATGGAGCAATGAAAGCCTGCATCTGATAGCAAAACTTGGTGAATGAGACCTCAGAAATACATTGAATCTTGTTGAGTCTGCAGCAACACTCCAATGAAGTGGTATGGTTTCACTCGAGGCAATTCAAGAGGCAGGAAATAGACCTCTTCTCTATGATAGGGATGGAGAAGAACACTATAATCTCATATCAGCTATGCATAAGTCTCTTCGAGATAGTGATGGGGATGCTGCCATTTATTGGATAGGAAGAATGCTTGCTGGATGAGAAGATCCACGATATATTGTTCGTCGTATGATGAATTTTGCAAGTGAAGATGTTTATGATTCACAGGCAATTATTCTCGCAAATACTCTCTATGACATATGTGAGAAAATGGGAATGCCAGAGTGTGAACTTCCAATTCTCAATCTTGCATATTACCTCGCTGATCTTCCGAAAGATAATAGAATCTATAGGGCGATGGCTTCGATGCATACGGATATTCGAGAATTTGGAACCCTTCCCGTTCCAATGCATATTCGAAATGCACCAACAAGACTCATGAAAGATGTGGGGTATGGTGCAGGATATGAATATGCCCATAATCTCGAATCAAAAAAAAGCTCACAAGAACATTTTCCTGATGAGCTCAAATGACGAAAATATCGTACTAAAAACTAAAGTGCGATCTTTTTCATCTTTCCCGTTTGTTTTCTATGAATCAGAAATTGATTGAAGTATCTCCTTCGATAGAGAGAAATTACATTATTTAATTTTTGTTCACCAGGGAGATAATCAACTTCCTTATGATCTTCTTTAGAATAATTAAATGGAAGAAAAGAATCCCCTATGAGATCTTCTCATCAAACAATAGTTGCATAAAAAAGCATCTCGTGCCAGATTGCCTTTTCTATCTCATCAAGCATATCAGCATAACTATCGAGAAATGGATTAGATGGGTCAAGTGATTCTTCCAAACGAGCGGAAAAATTACGTGCATAGAGATCTTTTTCTCGATGAAATAATATATCCGGATCAGCAAATCAAGCTAGGGGCTTTACAATATCTCAACGATTCATAAGTTGAAATATCTGAAGTCGTACTTCAATCCATTTTTTGAGGAGAGGAAGAAAGCGATCTTTTTCTATCGCATCAATAGCCTCAAGTGTTCGGATGGTTGTATCCTGAGCGACAGCTCGAACTTTTGGTGCAATCGAAAGAAATGATGGATTCATCGCAGCAAGAGAGTCATATCATGCATGGTCTGCACGTGATATAAAAGGAACAGTTACTTGTTTAGTACTCGTTCTATAGAGTGAGCTATATGTAGAGTATAGATTTTCTGATTCTTGTTCGATTCATATAACTGCATCGATCATGGTTTTTGCATTTAAAATCACTGTTCGAGAACGAGGAATAAATGATTCCGCTAAAACCTCAAGTCATCATGGAATACTTCGAAGTGATGGATTATTTTGATTTTTTGAAAACATACAAATATATTTATAGGGGTACTTATACATAATTTTTAATATATGTAAAATATTTCAACGACTCCTCATAAAAATCTGTTTGCAATTTCAAGAATTGTTCATATAATTTTTAAGAATAAAAGATTGGCCACGGTTGGCGAATCTTTTTTTATATCATAAAATCTATTTGTTATGTTTGATATTCAAAAAATTGAAGCTGCTATCAATCAGATCTCTGCAGAGAAAAAAATCCCCAAGGCTCGTCTTGTAGAAATCATTGAAGCTGCTATCAAAACAGCCTACAAGAAAGACTATGCTACAAAGGAAACGAATGCAAATGTTCATATCGACCTTGAAAATCAAGCACTTGAAATTACAGTTGAAAAAACCGTAGTTACCGAAGTAGAAGATCCAGATATTGAGATATCACTTGAGGATATTGGAGTGGATTCTGGATATGAAATTGGGGATATGGTAGAAATTGATGTTTCTGATGAGGTACTTTCAAGCGAAGGCTTTGGACGTATTGCCTCTCAGGCGGCAAAACAAGTAATTGTTCAGAAGATCCAAGAAACAGAAAAGGAAAAACTCTACGATCTCTTTAAGGATAAAGAAGATACTCTTGTGAATCTTCGTATCGAATTGGTTGAAAAAAATCGTGTTGTATTTGAGTATAATGGTCAGCAAGTTGTCCTTCCAAAGAGTGAACAAGTTACCAAGGATAAATATACTCCTGGGCAACGCATGCATCTGTATGTTCGTCGTGTAGAACAAGATCAAATCAATGGACCTCGCGTTATTCTTTCTCGAAAAGATAAAGAACTCGTGGTGAAACTTTTTGAACTAAATACTCCAGAACTCGAAGAAGGGACAGTAGAAATTGTTTCTATCGCTCGTCTTCCTGGTGTAAAAACAAAAATCATTGTTGCAAGCGACTATGAGGAAGTAGATCCAGCTGGTTGTCTTATTGGACCAAAAGGAATTCGTGTAAAAAATATTGTTGATGAACTTTCTGGAGAAAAAGTTGATATTATCAACTATACTACTGATAAAACGGAAATGGTACGTCGTGCACTCATTCCAGGAACGGTTGAAACGGTTGTAATCAATGAAGAAGACAATATTATCAATTGTACTGTACGGGATGATGAGAAAGCAAAAGTTCTCGGTCGTGGAGGAACAAATATCAATATTGCATGAGAACTTCTCTGATATGATATTCGCCTTGAAACCCTCGAATGAACTAGCTCTCCTGCTACTGAATAATCTCAAAATCCCTGATAATCTCAGGGATTTTTTATAAAAGAGAAAAACTTGAAATACACAAAAAATTCATATGATATTTTTGTGTATTTGCAGGCATAGCTCAATTGGCTAGAGTACCGCCTTGCCATGGCGGCTGTTGTGGGTTCGAGTCCCATTGCCTGCTCCATTTATGTTTTTAAAAATCCTCCAGATAACTCTGGAGGATTTTTCTTTATTGTATGGGAATAAGTCACTTCGGGAGGGATTCACAGACAACACCATCCTTGTCTCTATCAAGTCCATATATATCAAGAGACTTTACTTTCCGCACATCAAGTCCAATATTATTTGTTATAATCTCACTCGCACATTGACTATACTTAGATTGGGCTTCAGTTTGAGTTTTGAAATGACTACAATTCAGATCACCTTCGCCCTTAATTGGTATAGCACAAGAGCCAACGAGTTTATATCCATCTTTTGTATGAGATACACGAGATTCTTGAATATTCCCTGTTTTCCATAGCTTTCCAAGATCGAGATCATAATTAAAGGTCTCAATACCGATAGCTGCAAGGAGAATAATCCCAAATCCAATAGCAAACCCAGTCTTAATAATTTTCATCCACCAAAGAATAAAAATAATCACCATGAGTCCAACCATAAACCAGATACGAGTCGACTTTGTATTCCGCGCTGTTTGAAGCGACTGTTTGATATCAGTCATAAGAAATAATAAAAGGTAATACGGTGATTATATAGGTTGTATATGGGAAGGCAAATATTTACTGATAAACTAAAAAGGAAGAGAAAAAGATAAATCGCTTCGAAAACTTCTCAAATAGTATTCGAAAATATAACTGGGATTTTACAATAGATTTCATTTACGAATGGATTTTTTTGCTTTTTATGCCCATTTCTATATGATGGCGCGGTATTTACTATTCTCAAATATTATTATGA
>ERZ1034363.1574-NODE-1574-length-12644-cov-4.325933_pt1 | contig 12644 bp, 10 predicted proteins | sample MGYA00520616_ERZ1034363 | MGnify/ENA primary metagenome ERZ1034363 (study PRJEB33736, sample SAMEA104284506) | Azolla filiculoides | biome: Urban; feature: Water surface; material: Ditch water | place: Netherlands | collected 2015-10-28 | depth 0-0.1 m ...
GGAGCCGCGGCTGGTGCTGTTCCGTGGCGCCACGCCCACAGCCTGCGGTACCGGGCAGGCGGCGATGGGGCCGTTTTATTGCCCCGGCGACCGCAAGGTCTACATCGACCTGGGCTTTTACGAAACCCTGAAAAACCAGCTGGGTGCACCGGGTGAATTTGCCCAGGCCTACGTGATCGCGCACGAGGTGGGCCACCATGTGCAGAACCTCATGGGCATCAGCGCCAAAATAGACCAGATGCGCGCCAGGCTCAGCCCGACACAGTACAACCCCCTCAGCCTGCGGCAGGAGATCCAGGCCGATTGCTTTGCCGGCGTCTGGGCCAACCACGCGCAGTCAGCGCGGCAGATTCTGGAGAGCGGCGACATCGAGTCCGCGATGAACGCCGCGGCGAAGATCGGCGACGATGCGCTGCAGAAGCAGAGCCAGGGGCGCGTGGTGCCCGAGAGCTTCACCCACGGCACCAGCGCCCAGCGCACCCGCTGGTTCAACAACGGACTGCAGTACGGCAGTGTCAAGCGCTGCGATACCTTCAGTGCGCGCAGTTTGTGATTTTTTGGCAACATCCCAGCGTGAAATCGTGATAGTTTGCTATTACTAGCATAGTAAAATGCAAGCCTGAAAGCCAACGCCGGCGGGGCACGGTGATGGCGTTTTTGCGGTATTTGCCCCTGAATGAGAGAATGCAGGGCTAAATGACATCATCCTTTTCCAATTTATCGCTGGCCGAGCCGCTGGCGCGCGCCGTAGCCGAGATGGGCTACGAGTCCATGACCCCCATCCAGGCGCAAGCCATTCCCGTCGTTTTGACGGGCAAGGACGTGATGGGCGCGGCCCAGACCGGCACCGGCAAGACGGCGGCCTTCTCGCTGCCCCTGCTGCACCGCCTGCTCAAACACGAAAATTCTTCGACTTCGCCCGCCCGCCACCCAGTGCGCGCGCTGGTGCTGCTGCCCACGCGCGAACTGGCCGACCAGGTCGCCCAGCAGGTCAAGCTCTACGCCAAGTACACCAACCTGCGCAGCGCCGTGGTGTTTGGCGGCATGGACATGAAGCCGCAGACGCTGGAGCTGAAAAAAGGCGTCGAAGTGCTGGTGGCCACGCCGGGCCGCTTGCTGGACCACATCGAAGCCAAGAACGCGGTGCTGAACCAGGTCGAGTACGTCGTGCTCGACGAAGCCGACCGCATGCTGGACATCGGTTTCCTTCCAGATTTGCAGCGCATCCTGTCTTACTTGCCCAAGCAGCGCACCACGCTGCTGTTTTCCGCCACCTTCTCGCCCGAGATCAAGCGGCTGGCCGGCAGCTACCTGCAAGACCCGGTCACCATCGAAGTCGCACGGCCGAACGAGACCGCCTCTACGGTGGAGCAGCGCTTCTACAGCGCTGGCGACGACGACAAGCGCCGTGCGATCCACCAGGTGCTCAAGACCCGCGGCATCAAGCAGGCCTTCATTTTTGTGAACAGCAAGCTGGGGTGCGCACGGCTGGCCCGCAGCCTGGAGCGCGAAGGCCTCAAGACCACCGCGCTGCACGGCGACAAGAGCCAGGACGAGCGGCTGAAGGCGTTGAACGCCTTCAAGGCCGGCGAGGTGGACCTGCTGGTCGCCACGGATGTGGCCGCGCGCGGGCTGGACATCAAGGATGTGCCCGCCGTCTTTAACTTCGACGTGCCTTTCAACGCCGAAGACTACGTGCACCGCATCGGCCGCACCGGCCGTGCCGGCGCGTCGGGTCTGGCCGTCACCCTGGTGTCCAACAGTGATGTTCGGCTGATTGCCGACATCGAGAAGCTGCTGAAGACCAAGATCGAAGTCGAAGCCCTCGAATACGATGAAGACAAGCCACGCGGTCGCATCAACACCGGCCGCCGGGCTTGGGGCGAGGACGATCCCCGCGATGCAATTGATGCACCACAGCGTCAGAGCTTCGAAGCACGCGAGCATCGCGAACGCCGTGAGCCGCGTGGATTCCGTCCCGCTGGCGTTTCACGCGATCCGTTCTTTGACAAGCCCTATGAGGCACCCGCGACCGAGGCCGCGCCGGCCTGGGAGTCAGCTGCCGGTACGCAGCCTGCGCGTAGCAGCGTCTCGGCCAACATCAAGCCCAAGCGCAAGGTCGCTGCGCTGTTCAAGTCCATCGCCTGAGGCGTTCCATGGCGGGGTCAAGGCGCTGCGGTTTGGCTGCAGCGCTTTTTTTGATGTTTTGGGGTCAATCCCATTGCCAAATGGTCCATGTTTGCTATTGAAAAGTGATTGACCGGCGGCGCTGCAATCAGCCTGGCTTTTGTGACTGCGGACATTTCACCTGCAGCAGTTCGTGTGCCCCCGTTGTGTCCAGTCGCAAGGCGCTCAAACGGCCCCCCCAGACGCAGCCGGTATCCAGCGAAAACACATCCTTGCGCGCCAGCCAGCCCAGTGTGGACCAGTGGCCAAATGCGACGATGTCCTGTGCGGTGCGCCGGCCCGGGACCTCGAACCAGGGCATGAAGCCCTCCGGCGCGCCACCTGCGCCTTCCTTGGTTCCGAATTCCATCGTGCCGTCAGCGGTGCAGAAGCGCAGACGTGTCAGCGCGTTGATGATCACCCGCAAGCGTGCTGCGCCCTGCAGATCTTCCTGCCAGCCGGCGGGCTCATTGCCGTACATCAGGTGAAGGAACTCCCCCAAGTCCGGCCCGCGCAGCACGTTCTCCACTTCGCTGGCCAGCGCCACGGTCTGTGCGGCCGTCCAGCTCGGCAAGACGCCCGCGTGGACCATCAAGACGCCGCGCTCCCACATCGCCATGCGCTGCGTACGCAGCCATTCCATCAAAGCGGGTCGATCGGGTGCGCCCAGAATGTCGCTCACCGTGTCGCTCCGATGGAGCTTGCGGGCGCCATGGGCAACGGCAATCAGGTGCAAATCATGGTTGCCCAGCAGGCAGCGCGCCGCATCGCCGTAGCCCATCAGCCGGCGAAGCACGCCTGCCGAATCCGGACCACGGTTGACCAGATCGCCCAGCATGAACACAGTGTCCCGGCTGGGCGAAAAGCCGATTACGTCCAGAAGCCGGCCCAAAGGGGCATTGCAGCCCTGTACATCGCCGATACAGTAAAGTGACATGGTGTTGATTCTCCACCGGCCAACTGCCGGTTTCCCATGGATTTCCTGCTGATTGCGTTTTTGACCCTGCTGAACGGCGTTTTTGCCATGTCGGAGCTGGCGCTGGCGTCAAGCCGCAAGGCGCGGCTGGCGGTGCTGGCGGAGGGCGGCAACAAGGGGGCGACAGCGGCACTCAAGCTGCTGGAGGACCCGACCCAGTTCCTCTCCAGCGTCCAGGTGGGCATCACGTCCATCGGCATGCTCAACGGTATTGTGGGTGAGGCCGCTTTCAGCGCATCGCTGGCACAGGTGTTGGGCGGCTGGGGTTTGAGTGCGCCTGTGGCCGGCATCAGTGCCACAGCCATTGTGGTCACGATCATCACCTTCACCACCATCATTTTTGGCGAGCTGGTGCCCAAGCGCATCGGCCAATTGCACCCCGAGGCCACCGCCCGTCTGGTGGCGCGCCCCATGACCTGGCTGGCCAATGCTGCCAAGCCCTTTGTGCATTTGCTCTCGTTCACCACCCAAAGCGTGCTCAAGCTCATGCGCATTGACACCACCGGCAACCGCGCCGTGACCGAAGAAGAAATCACCGCCAGCCTGGTCGAAGGCGTGGACGCCGGACTCATCGAAGAACACGAACACCAAATGGTGCGCAACGTGTTCCACCTCGACGACCGAGCGCTCACCTCCATGATGACGCCCCGCAGCGACATCCAGTGGCTCGAAGCCCACCTCACGCCCCAGCAAGCCATGGACCGCATCAACCAAATGCGTGGCGACGGCAACCACTCCTGGTACCCCGTGTGCCGCGACGGCTTGGGCCACATCATCGGCGTCATCAGCCTATCGCACCTGCTGGCGCTGCCGCAGGGTGACAACAGCCCGCTCGAAAACCACGCCCAAACCGCCCACTTTGTGCCCGAAACCCTGACCGGCATGGAGCTGCTCGAACAAATGCGCGACCAGTCCAGCCGCATGCTCTTTGTGGTCGACGAATACGGCGAAGTGCAAGGCCTGCTCACGCCGCTCGACCTGCTCGAAGCCATCACCGGAGAGCTCAAGCCCGACACCAACGCCGACGCCTGGGCCACCCAAAACGAAGACGGCAGCTGGCTGCTCGACGGCATCATGCCCGTCAACGAACTCAAAGCGCGCCTGGACATCAAAGAGCTGCCCGCCGAAGACAAAAATCGCTACAACACCCTGGCGGGCCTGCTCATGTACGCCCTAGGCCAAATGCCCACCCCGGGGCAGGTCGTTGAACTGGCCGACTGGCGTTTCGAAATCGTCACATTGGATGGCCGCCGAATAGACAAAGTCGCCGCCATGCAGCAAGTGGCTACGCCTACTCCGTAACCCTCATACCCGCTCGGACCTCTGTCTTACCCGCGCGCACCTTTGTCATGCCCGCGCGCATCTTTGTCATACCCGCGCATGCGGGTATCCACCTCAGCCGAAGCCACAGACCCCCGATCAAGTCGGGGGTGACGAATACAGAAGCCACAGACCCCCGATCAAGTCGGGGGTGACGAATACAGAAGCCATGGACCCCCGATCAACTCGGGGGTGACGAAGTAGGTCTGTCATGCCCGCGCATGCGGGTATCCATCCCCTTGTCAATCTCCAAAGCCTGCCATACGCTCACTTATGGCTTACTTTGTCTATATCCTCGCCAATCAAAAAAACGGCACTTTGTATGTTGGCGTCACCAACCATTTGATTCGCCGCGTCCATGAACACAAGCAGCATGCGGTCGATGGATTCACCGCCCGCTATAACGTCACCCAATTGGTCTGGTTTGATCAAACTGAAAGCATTCAAGAGGCCATCGCTTACGAAAAACGTTTGAAACACTGGAAGCGTGAGTGGAAAATTGCCTTGATTGAAAAAGAAAATCCGGATTGGTTTGATTTGTATGAATCTATTTTGTGATTTTCAAGTCATTTAAATACCTGGACCCCCGATCGAGTCGGGGGTGACAATTCAGGGGGAATGGCCCCCCGATCGAGTCGGGGGTGACGAAAGAAAGTTGTCATACCCGCGAATGCGGGTATCCATCGCAGCCGAAGCCACAGACCCCCGATCGAGTCGGGGGTGACAAGGCATAGGAAATAGACCCCCGATCGAGTCGGGGGTGACAAGGCATAGGGAATAGACCCACCGATCGAGTCGGGTATGACGAAAGAAAGTTGTCATACCCGCGAATGCGGGTATCCATCGCCGCCGAAGCCATGGACTCCCATTCAAGTCGGGCATGACAAAAGTTAATCTTAATAACCATAAAAATACTGGCCTGAGAAATTCACAAGGCCAATCAAAAAATGGTTGTATATCCAAATCATCGGGTATTCAGACTAACTCTGATGTATATTCAGTGCTCTTATCATTTAACCAGGATCTACCATGACCTCCAGCTACAAAGAATTATTGGCCCAACGCGACGCTTTGGAGCAGGCCATTGCCCAAGCCCGCCAAAATGAAATCTCCAGCGCCGTGACCAAAGTGCGTGAATTGGTGGCCGAATATGGCCTGACCGCGCAAGACATCTTCCCCGGGCGCGCCAGTAAATCCGGCGCCCCCAAAGCCGCCAGCAAAGTCGCCGCCAAATACCGCGACCCCGCCACGGGCCAAACCTGGACAGGCCGCGGTAAAGCCCCCAAGTGGATCGAAGGCAAAGACCGCACCCCATTCGTGATCGCCTGAATTGAGTTTCAGCCCTCATACCGAACCCCGCGCAAGCGGGGTTTTGTTTTTGGGGTCCCGATCCACGCTGATGGGCCAACTTGCGGGCACCTAAAATAGGCGCAGAGACAGCCCGTAAAAGACAGAATGACCCAAAACTCGCCAACGCCAGACAAGCTTTTTCTGGAAAGCACGCCACCCGACCGCTGGTACCTGGCCTACACCAAACCCCGCGAAGAAAAAATCGCTGAAGTGAACCTGCAGCAGCAAGCCTTCGACGCCTATTTGCCGCTCTACAAAAAGTTCAAAAAAACCGAGCAAGGCCCCGTCGCGCTGTTTGAGCCCATGTTCCCGCGTTACATCCTGTTCAGGCCCAGCAAGCCCGAGCAAAGCATCTCGGCCGTGCGCAGCACCAAAGGCATCGCCACCATCGTGCGCTTTGGCTTCGAGCCCGCCATGCTGCAAGACGACCTTGTGCAACGCATCCGCCAGCTCGAACAAGACCGCAACCACGCCACGCTGCAAGAGCTCAGCAACCTCAAGGCCGGCCAAACCGTGCGCCTCAAACACACCGCCCTGGGCGGTGTGGAAGGCCTGATTCAAAGCGTCTCCAGCAAACGCGTCGCCGTCCTCCTCGAAATTTTGGGACGCCCCACAGTGGTCCAGCTTGAGCACCACCAAGTCGAAGTGAACACCTGACGGGGGATGGATGCCCGATCGAGTCGGGCATGACAAAAGAGCTGTCATACCCGCGAATGCGGGTATCCATGTCAGCCGAAGTCATGGACCCCGGATCAAGTCCGGGGTGACAAAGTCAGAAGTCATGGATCCCGGATCAAGTCCGGGGTGACCAATACGGGGGGGATTCCCGTCTACGAGGGCACCTTGTTGAAAATATGATGGCGTGGACAATCTGTGCAGGTGAATACCTCTAAAATTTAGATTCCATCCAAAGCGCACATCATTTTGTCAACACCCACTCCCCATAACCCTTTGCCGCAGCACATTGCCATCATCATGGATGGCAACCGTCGCTGGGCCAAAAAACGCTTCATGCCTGCTGCTTTGGGCCATGCCGCCGGGGCCAAGCGGGTGCGTGACATTGTGCAAACCTGCGCCGAAATGGGCGTTGCCCACCTCAGCCTGTTCGCCTTCAGCACTGAAAACTGGCGCAGGCCCGAAGAAGAAGTCTCCAGCCTCATGGGCCTGTTCATGACCTACTTGCAAAAAGAGGTCGACAGCATGAACACCAACGGTGTGCGCCTGAAAGTGGTGGGCGACAAAAGCCGATTCGCCCCCGCGCTGCAAGACCTGATTGCCCGGGCCGAACAACAAACCGCCAACAACACCCGCATCACACTCACCGTGTGCGCCAACTACGGCGGCCGCTGGGACATGGTCCAAGCCGCCCAAGCTTGGCAAAAAGCCCACCCCGACCAAGACCTGCAAGCCCTGACCGAAGAAGCCCTGAGCGCCCACCTCTGCACCGCCTACGCACCCGAAGTGGATCTGCTCATCCGCACAGGCGGTGAATCCCGCATCAGCAACTTCATGCTCTGGCAGGCGGCTTACGCCGAAATGTATTTCACCGACGACCTCTGGCCAGACTTCACGCCAGGCAGGCTCCAGAAAGCGATAGATTGGTACGCTCAGCGAGACCGACGCTTCGGATCCTCTTCACCACTCTGATCGCCACCCATATGGGCCAGGCACTCAGTGCAATGCGTGATTGAAATACTTTAATTGCCAAAATATTATCAATTATCAGTATCGGTGTGATTTTCTGTTTACTAACTAATTTTTTAATTTTGTTAAATACCTTGCTCGTGAGGTGTTGGCGTCTCGTTGATTAAAAATAATATTAATTAAATGAAGCCTTTGGACATCAAATTCAGCCTTTAAAGCTCATGTAAAACCCTACAATAGAAGGCTTGGCTTTTACCGATGAACGGCCAATCATTCATCGCTCAAGCGCCCTCGAAATCTTCTCAAATACACCGCTGTGTCATGCTCAATTGCAGCATCAGACACTGCGGTAGCCTGCACGACACCCTGCCGCCACGTGCCGCGACCAGTCTGTCTTTCACGAGTTTTATCAAGCGTCCCCATGCCCACAAACATCCATTCCATGACGTTGCGCCCCCTGTCTGCTTTGAGTGCACTGGTCACGGTGGCCTGGTTGGCTTGCAGTCTGCCTGCTGCAGCGCAATTTATGGGGGGCAACGCCCCGCAAGCAATTCCCGCAGGCGCAGATCCAGTAGGGGCCACGGCGTTCCCAGGCATGGGGGTCAACCCCATCGCAAAACCTGCACTGCCAGTGCGCCCTGACCTCGGTGCTGCCGATGCCGACCGTCAGCCCATCCAGTATCGCGCGCGCAAGCCAGAAGCCCCCAGCCAATTCCAGCGCTTTGTGCAAGAAAGCACAGGCCGCTTGTTGCCGCACTTTGGTGCCGACCTGTTTGACAACCCCCAGGCCTACGCCACCGACGCCGCCGCCCCCGCACCCGCCGAATACGTGCTCGGCCAAGGCGACGAAGTGCGCATCCAAATCTGGGGTGCCGTCGACTACGCAGGCACCCACACACTCGACCGCAACGGCCAAATCAGCCTGCCCAAAATCGGCACGCTCAACCTCGCAGGCGTGCAAGTCAAAGACCTCGAAGCCACGCTGCGCAAACACGTGGCCACCGTGTTCAACAACGTCACGCTCACCGCCAGTTTGGGCAAACTGCGCGGCATCACCGTTTATGTGGTGGGCCAAGCCCAACAGCCCGGCACCTACAACCTCAACAGCCTGTCCACCCTCATCAACGCCGTGTTTGCCAGCGGCGGCCCCGGCGTCAACGGCAGCATGCGCGGCATCCAGCTCAAGCGCGCAGGCAAAACCGTCACCACGCTCGACCTGTACGACTTCATCGCCCAAGGCGACAAAAGCAAAGACGCCCGCCTGCAACCTGGCGACGTCATCATGATCCCCCCCGCAGGCCCACGCATGGCCCTGACCGGTGCCACCGACCACGGCGCCATCTACGAAGTCAAGTCCGGCCAAACCGTGCAAGACATCCTGGCCCTGGGCGGCGGTGTGCCCGCTCTGGCCAGCGCCCAAAAAGCCCTGGTCGAACGCATCGACCCCACTCAGGCCGCAGCCCCCCGCCAAGTGCAAAACCTGGTGCTCAATGCCCAAGGTCTGGCCCTGCCACTCAAAGACGGCGACGTCCTGACCCTGCTGCCCATCAGCCCCGCATTTGGCAACGCCGTCACCTTGCAAGGCACCGTGGCCCAGCCCCTGCGCAACGCTTGGTTCCCCGGCATGCGGGTGCAAGACCTCATCCCCGACCGCGAAGCCCTCATCACCCCTGAGTACTACCGCCGCAAAAACCAACTGGTGCAAAACCGCTCGGTCACCCTCAAAGCCCAAGGCCTCACCCCCGCGCAAATTCAGGCCATCGAAAAAGCACAACAGCTGCCCGAAGACCTGGCCCTGGCCACCGAAATCATCACCACCGCTGGCGAGCGCGGCACCGAAGCACGTGCTGGCAGCACCGTCAGCGACCGCGTGCGCGGCATGATCGACCAAATCAACTGGGACTACGCCGTCATCGAGCGCCTGAACAAAGCCGAACTGCGCACCGAACTCATCCCCTTCAACCTCGGCAAAGCCGTGGTGCAAAAAGACCCCGCCCACAACCTGCTGCTGCAGTCGGGCGACGTCATCACCATCATCAGCAGCAACGACCTGCAGCTCCCCTCTGAGCGCAAAAGCCGCCTGGTCCGCGTCGAAGGCGAAGTGGCTGCCCCCGGCGTCTACCAAGCCCGGCCCGGCGAAACACTGCCCCAGCTGCTCTTGCGTGCCGGTGGGGTCATGCCCCAAGCCTACATTTATGGCCTCGAGTTCACCCGTGAAAGCGTGCGCAAACAGCAGCAGCAAAACCTCGACCAAGTCATTCGCCGCCTCGAAAACCAAGCGCAAAGCGCCAGTGCCAGCTTGGCCGCCAACCTGACGGGAGAGCGTGCAGCCCAAGCGCAAACCCTGCAGCAACAGCAACAGCAGCAAATGCAAAGCCAAATCACGCGCCTCAAAGCCCTCAAGAGCAAAGGCCGCGTGGCCTTGGAACTGGACCCCGCTGTAGGTGAATCCACCAAACCCACCCAACAGCGCAACGCCCGCAACAGCGGCGCCGACTTTGAGCAACTGCCCGACCTGCCACTCGAAGACGGCGACGCCATCCTCGTGCCCTCACTGCCCATGTTTGTGTCTGCCGTGGGCAGCGTCAGCAACGAAAACGTCATGATTTACAAAGCCGGCAAAACCGTGGGCGACGTCATCAAAGCCGCCAGCCCCACCGATGAAGCCGACCCCAGCGAAGCCTTCTTGCTGCGTGCCGACGGCTCGGTCTTCAGCCGCCGCGCTGCAGGCTTCTTCAACAGCTTCGAGTCCACCAAAGTCATGCCCGGCGACACCCTCATCGTGCCCGCCCGTGTTGACCGCGAAAGCGGCTACAACTTCTTGGTGCGAGCCCTGCGCGACTGGACCCAAATTTTCAGCAACCTGGGCATAGGCGCCGCCGCCATCAAAACCCTGAAGAACTGATTTGTCTCATGCGCTTGACCCCCGCCCAAATCGACACCATCAAAAGCACCGCCCAAGCCGTGCTGGGTGAGGGCGTGCAAGTCACCCTGTTTGGCTCGCGCGTGCATGATGATCAAAAAGGCGGTGATGTGGACTTGTATGTTGAAACCACGCGGCCCGATTTGATGAAAAAAATCCGTTGCAAAGTCAGTCTTCAAGACCAACTCGACCTGCCCGTCGACCTCATCGTCAAACCCCATGGTGACCACAGCCCCATCGCCATGATCGCCAAGCAAGAAGGCATTCTGCTGTGAGCGAGCACACCGCCTTGATCTGGAAAAAGTTGGACCATCTGGCCCGCATGCGTGCGTACTTGCTCTACTCCATTGGGCAAGTCACTGCGTTGCTGCCCATCCAAGACTGGCAAGCCCTGCAACCTGACCATCACGAAACACTGGCGGCGTTTCGTATCCGGTTCAGTGAATACCAAGAGCACATGGGCAAAACCATGAAAGCCGTGGCTGTGGAGGAAGAAAAACCCTCTGAGCCCTTTACGGCCGTTTTGCTCTACATGGAAAAGCTCGGCTGTATCTCCTCGGTCGACCAGTGGAAAGAGATTCGTGAATTGCGCAATGCGGTGAACCATGAATACGAAGACGATCCCGCTGTATTGCATGAATTTTTTGAACAAATGATCCTGTCAGCACCTGCACTGCTGCAGTGGCATGCGCAATTGACCAGCTTCTGCCAAAGTACTTACCCCCAGAATTGACCCCATTAGGAGCTTGCCCCCGCAAGCGAATCCCCAAACTACCAATCCCCTGTGGGAGCTTGCCCCTGCAAGCGAATGCCTAAAAAACCAACCGTGACTGACACTGCCAACAACCCCCTCGACCCGCAAGACGACGAAATCAGTCTGCTCGACCTGCTGCAAACCATCGTCGACAACCTGCGCCTGCTCGTGTTGGGCCCCTTGGCTGCAGGGCTGCTGGCGCTGGGCATCAGTTTTGCGGTTCCCCCCACATTCACGGCCACCGTCAAGTTCTTGCCACCCCAGCAACAGCAAAGCGCCGCCGCCAGCATGCTCGCCAGCCTGGGCGGTTTGGGTGGCTTGGCCGGGGCGGCCGCAGGCCTCAAGAACCCGGCTGACCAATACCTGGCCTTCATGAAAAGCAACAGCGTGCAAGACACCCTGATCGAACGCTTCAAACTGCAAGACCGCTACGAAACAAAATACAAAGCCGACACCCGCATGGCGCTGACCGGCAGTACCCGCGTCACCAGTGGCAAAGACGGCCTCATCACCGTCGAAGTGGACGACAAAGACCCCCAGTTTGCCGCCGACCTGGCCAACGCGCATGTGGAAGAACTGCAAAAACTCCTCGCTAAGCTGGCTGTGACCGAAGCCCAGCAACGCCGCGCCTTCTTTGAAAAGCAGCTCACCCAAGTCAAAGACAAAATGATCGCCGCCGAACAAGCCCTCAAGGGCACCGGCATCAACAGCAGCGTGCTCAAATCCAACCCCACATCGGCCGTGGCTGCGGTGGCTGCGCTGCAAGCGCAAGTGACCGCGCAAGAAGTCAAGGTCGGTGCCATGCGCGGGTACTTGGCCGAAACCGCCCCCGACTTCAAACAAGCGATGACTGAGCTGGCCAACCTGCGGGCGCAGCTGAGCAAACAATCGCAAAACACCCCCACAGGACAGGGCGATGCCCAGGGCGACTACATCGCTAAATACCGCGACTTCAAATACCACGAAACCCTTTTCGAGCTGTTTGCCAAACAGTTCGAGCTGGCCAAGGTCGACGAGTCGCGCGAAGGCGCCGTCATCCAAGTGCTCGACGCCGCCCAGCCCCCCGAGCGCAAAAGCAAGCCCAAAAAAGCGCTGATTGCCGTGCTGGCCACACTGGCCAGTGGCCTGCTGGGCTGGCTGGCAGCCCGCAACGGACTGTCACCCCTGCGCGCCATGAAGGCCCGAGCCCAGGCCGTCAGCGCCCACAAGCTGGACGAGCGGATGCCGGTGGATGCCGTGCCGGTGGAGCTGGCCGACCTGGCCCAAAGCCTGAACGACATGCTGGTGCGGCTGCAGGCCGATTTCGAGCGCCTGTCAGCCTTTTCGTCCGACCTGGCACACGAGCTGCGCACCCCCATCAGCAACCTGCTGACCGAAACGCAGGTCACCCTCTCGCAACGGCGCACGGTAGACGACTACCGTGACGCGCTGGCCTCCAACTCGGAAGAATTTCAGCGCCTGGCCCGCATGGTGTCGCCTGGCCAGCGCGTGCTCGAGTTGGGCACCGGGCC
>ERZ1034363.1575-NODE-1575-length-12619-cov-8.562510_pt1 | contig 12619 bp, 16 predicted proteins | sample MGYA00520616_ERZ1034363 | MGnify/ENA primary metagenome ERZ1034363 (study PRJEB33736, sample SAMEA104284506) | Azolla filiculoides | biome: Urban; feature: Water surface; material: Ditch water | place: Netherlands | collected 2015-10-28 | depth 0-0.1 m ...
TGTGGTACATCGTGATGACCGACACATTCAGTGCATAAAGTGGGATCAATAACGTAAATATCCTCACCTTGTGAAATCGCACCATTTGGGCATTCAGGTTCACAAACATCACAGTTAATACATTCATCGGCAATAATCAGCGCCATAATAAGTTTACCTCTGTTTAAAAATTGTGGTGATTTTTTAAGTTTAGACGTCTAAAGATGCAAATTTTTCAATTAATTTTTGATGCACTTTGTCAGCAACAAAAAATGAGACATTGCCTTTCAGACGTGCAATCTCTCGAATCATGCTCGAAGAAATAAATTCATATTGCTCAGCGGGTGTTAAAAAAACGGTTTCTAATTCAGGGGCGAGTCGACGATTCATTCCCGCCAGCTGAAATTCATATTCAAAATCAGACACAGCTCGCAGTCCGCGTAAAATAACGCGAGCGCCATGCTCTCTTGCGCAGTCAACCAGCAAATTATCAAAACCAATCACACGGACATTGGAAAAACTTGCCGTCACTTCCCGTGCAAGTGCCACGCGTTCATTTAATGAAAAAAGGGGCGCTTTGGTTTTATTGGCAGCAATGGCAATAATGACGTTAGGATACAGTTGCGACGCCCGCGCCACCAAATCTAAATGCCCATTAGTAATAGGGTCGAACGTTCCGGGATAGATGGCAGTAATGGATGGTGTTTGTTGCGTATTCACTATAGGTATTTTTATTCGTGGGGTAATCTAACGGCAAGCATATCACAAGGTGCATGATGCAATACACCGCTTGCTGTTGAACCAAGCAGTAAAGCCAGTCCGTGCCGTGCGTGTGATCCAATAACAATTAAATCAACCTTTTCTTGCGCTGCAAGCGAAGTAATTTCATCTTTGGGTGTCCCCCAAATCAACCAACGTTGACTCTCAGGCACACTCAACTTTTCGCCTAACAGATTAAGACTTACTTTTTCCTGCTCAAGTAACGCGTTATCCGATTCGTCGCCAAGTGAAATAATAGTGCCATAACGGGTATCGGGCATAGGAATATTATCTAAAATATGCACTAAACTCAGTTTTGCGCCATTTTGCGTTACCATTTCAAGCGCACGGGCGACAATATTGTCCGTGTTCGCTGAAAAATCAACCGCAAGTAAAATATGTTTGTACATTTTCAGCGCTCTACGTTTTACTCAAAAAATAGCATGATTGAATTGAGAAGAGCACACATCCACACGCATAAAGCATGAAAATGTGTGCTTACAAGACGATTTATTATTTTGCCGCTTCTGCTGGCGCTGCGTTTTCTGTCGCAGGTGCAGCTTGGGCAGGCGCTTGCTCAGTAGGCTGAACAGACTCAATGGTAGCAGGTTCTTCAGCTTTAGGCTTTTCGTCAGTGAGCGGAATTAACACTTCCACTTTTGCTGTTGAGCGTAAATCTTTAAGCATCGTTTCGATTTTTTGACGCTGCAAATACGGTGCTAATTGCTCTTTCACGGCTTCTAAAGGTGGTGGTGTTTGTGGACGTGATTCTTCGCGTAAAATTACGTGGAAACCAAACTGTGTTTGCACAGGTGTTTTCGTGTATTTACCATCTTCCAACGCAGCGACGGCGTCAGAGAAAGGCGCGACCATTTGCGCTGCAAGGAACCAACCTAAGTCGCCGCCATTTTGAGCTTCTTTACCATCTAATGATTTTTTATTGGCTAATTTTGAAAAATCACCGCCTTTATCGAGTTCAGCAATAATGGCTTTTGCTTCCGCTTCTGTTTTCACTAAAATATGACGCGCTTTATATTCAACGCCTTTTTCCGCGCCCACTTTACTGTCGTATTCTGCTTTAATTTCAGCGTCTGTGACAGGATGATCTGCAATGAATTTTTGCAATTCAGATTGTGAAAGCAGCGCTTTTCTTGCATCAGCTAAACGTGAAATAAATTCAGGTGCTTGATCTAATTTTTTTGCGGTGGCGTCTTGAATTAACAACTCACGTTGAATTAATTCATCCACCAATTTTTCTTTAGGGAATGTTTGACCATGACTGCGTTGTGCAATTTCTTTTTCAAGCTCTTCTAGGGCCGTTTTTGGAATGTATTGCCCATTCACAACGGCAATAGCATCTGCTTTATTGACCGCAGGTGCGGCAGGCGCAGACGTATTTTTTTGATCGCAGCCGGCAAGTAAAGCTGAACCAGCAATTAAGAAAAGCGGTAAAGTACGTTTCATCTAGTTTATCCTTTGTTTTCTTCAGTGGGAGTGAGTGCGTTAATGCCTAAGGCATGAATTTCTTGTTTCATCATATCACCTAATGCCGCATAAATGAGCTGATGACGTTGAACTAAGGTTTTATTTTCAAATGCTGCGCTCGCAATCGTGACATTATAGTGACCGCCGCCTTTTCTTGCACCTGCATGACCTGCATGTGCGGCGCTATTATCAATAATTTCGAGCAATGTGGGTTTTAATTCTGTCGTCAAGCAATGACGAATGGTATCAATCGTTTCGTTTGTCATGAAGGAAAAGTTTGTTTAAAGGGTTTCACGGTGACATGCGCATAAACGCCGCTGTCAATATAAGGGTCAGCATTTGCCCACTCTTTTGCATGTTCAAGTGATGTAAATTGCGCTACGATCAAACTACCAGAAAATCCAGCATCAGCCGAATTTTCGCAATCAACCGCAGGATGCGGACCGGCCAAAACAAGGCGGCCTTCATCTTGAAGTGCTTGCAGTCGTGCTAGATGCGCAGGACGCGCTTGCAATCGTTTTGGCAAGCTACCTTGCGTATCTTCACACATAATGGCGTAAAGCATCATGTTACACCTCGCTATCGGGTAAATACTTATAAAGAAAAATCATTTGTAAAACAATAAATACAGCCATCATTCCAGGCACAATGAAGGTCTTAAATGTCACCCAATCATTAGTATTGTAATTAAACATCACATAGACGTTTAAACAGCCAACACCAATGAAAAAGCCTGCCCAACACAAATTGAGTCGCTTCCATATCACGGCTGGTAAGGTGAGCTGACTTGACATCATTCGTTCGATAAAAGGTGCTTTGCCAATGAATTGACTACCTAAAAAAGCACCGCCAAATAACCATTCAATAATGGATAATTTCCATTTTACAAATTGCTCATCATGTAAAATCAGCGTGAGCCCACCCATAACAACGACTAATGCCAGCGTAATCCATTGCATTGTTTCGACTTTGCGATATTTAAACCACGCATAAGCCACCTGCAAAATAGTGGCAACAATGACCACTGCTGTTGCAACGTAAATATCGTAAAGTTTAAATGCAATAAAGAAAAGCAGGATAGGGAGAAATTCAACAAGTTGTTTAATCATTAAAATGGTATGGCTAAAATGTAGAGTGGATGACATCATGAAAAGTGAAAGCACAACGCTTAAACTCAAGTGTTATTGTAAAATCTTTGCTGTGCAATGTATAGGCTAGATAATTCTGCTAGAATGCGTGAGCTAACTTAATTGAACTCCACAAAGCGAGAATGTCATGACACCCACGCAACAAACAGAACTAGAAGCCGCGGCTTTTCGACGATTGATTGCCCATTTAAAAGCACATTCAGACGTACAAAATATTGATTTAATGTTAACGGCTGATTTTTGTCGCAATTGTTTAGCAAAATGGTATCTTGCCTGCGCACAAGAAAAACAGATTGAAATCACTTACGATCAAGCACGTGATATTGTGTATGGCATGCCCTACGAAGAATGGAAAACGGCGTATCAGACGCAGGCAACACCTGAGCAACTTGCCGCATATCAAGCTAAATTAGACGCAAAAAAGGAATCCTAAATTTATGAATGACGATTACAACGCTTTATTTTCGGGCATTATTGGCAAAGAATACGATATGCTCAATTTAATTTGCCCACAAGCCACTAAAATGAGTCATTTAGTGGGCGAAACGCTTGCACAATTTGCGGAGCGTAAAAAAAACGACACCCTCAACGTTGTTGAACTAGGTGGAGGAACGGGGATTACGACACTTGCCCTTCTTAATGCGGCTGAAAATACACGCATTTTGAGCGTAGATAATGAACCCGTGATGCAAGAGCAAGCTAAAAATCATCTCCACTCATGGGTTGAGACGGGGCAACTTACATTTTCACCTGTTGATGCACTCTCTGCACTGCACTATTTACCCAGTGCAAGCGTTGATGTGATTGCATCGGCGTATACATTACATAATTTTTTAAATCTTTATCGCAGTGACGTGATTGCTGAAATTTATCGCGTTTTAAAACCGGGTGGAAAGTTTATTAATGGTGATCGCTATGCGCTTGATAATATTTCACTGCATACAAAGACCACTCAAGAAGAAGTAGCGGGGTATTTTCGTGTCTTAGTGGCAGAGAATAAACTCGACCTCTTAGAGCACTGGATTATTCATTTATTTAATGACGAGTCAGAAAATCACGTTATGCGTGAAACACCTGCACTTGAAGCCTTACATGAGGTAGGCTTTATTGCTATTAACTTATCCTATCGCAGTGGCGTCAACGCGCTTGTCACCGCAGTTAAACCTTAAAACATAGTCACATGAAAACAACGCAACTAACGCATTTCAACGCCGCAGGTAACGCACACATGGTGGATGTGGGCGACAAAAACGTGACAACACGTGTTGCCATTACTGAAGGATTTATTGATTTACAAGCTGAGACATTACAATTAATTCTTCAAGGCGGCCATAAAAAGGGAGACGTGCTTGGCATTGCGCGTATTGCGGGCATTATGGCAAGCAAACAAACGGCTAACTTAATTCCTTTGTGTCACCCATTAGCGTTAACCCATGTTGATATTGATTTGACCGCAGACACTCAAAACAACCGTATTCGCTGCCACGTCACCGTCAAAACATCAGGGCAAACTGGCGTTGAAATGGAAGCCCTTCTCGCAACGCAAGTGGCTTTGCTCACCATTTATGATATGTGTAAAGCCGTTGATCGCGGCATGGTGATTAATGGCGTTCGTTTGGTGGAAAAATTAGGCGGTCAATCGGGTCACTGGTCTGCGTATGGCGCTGTTTAACATTATTCAAACACGAAAGAGGAGAAAACATGGCAATCACCATTCATGAATTAGCCACCCTTTGTGGTGCAACCCTGCAAGGTAATCACAGTCATTTTCAGGACGTCATTACCTGTGCAAACGATATTGCCGCCGCAAAAACAGGGCAAGTCACGCAGTTAACGCAAGCCAGTTATCGTCATTTCGCTCAATCAACACAAGCCTCAGCCTGTTTTCTCAAAGATGATTTTGATGTGCAAGAGGTACCCGATTCATTAGTGCTACTACGGTGCGCTGACCCCGAAAAAGCATTCATACACGCAGTCACCCTTCTTCATCCACAAACCGTTTATTCACCCACCATTTCCCCTCAAGCCATGATTGCCAAAACAGCGGTTTTAGCTCGAAATGTGCATATCGGTGCATTTGCCACGCTTGATGAACATACTGAAGTAGGTGAAAACACGGCAATCTTAACTGGTGCGTGCATTGGTCGACAGGTGAAAATAGGTAAAAATTGCATCATCTATCCCTACGCGGTGCTTTACGATGATGTTGAACTTGGTGATAACGTGATTATTCACTCTGGCGCGATTATTGGCGCGGATGGTTTTGGCTATAAATTCCGTGATGGCGCCCATTTGAAAGTCCCACAAGTGGGTAATGTGGTGATTGGTGATAACGTGGAAATTGGGGCTAATACGTGCGTTGACCGTGGCGCATTGGGAAGTACGACAATTGGTGTGGGGAGTAAGATTGATAATTTAGTACAAATTGGCCACAACAACAAAATTGGTCAGCATGTCATTGTATGTGGTCAGGCAGGCATTTCTGGTTCATGTACCATCGATAATTATGCCATTTTAGCAGGTAGCGCAGGTATTGCAGATCATGTCAACATCGGTCAAGGCGCTGTTGTTATGGCGCGTGCAGGCGTAGCAAATAACGTAGCCGCCAAAACACAAGTCTTTGGCAGTCCCGCAAAAGAGAAACGTATTGCTTATCGTGAGCAAATCGCTATCGCTCAATTGCCCGATTTAATGAAAAAAATAAAACAGCTCGAAGAGCGTCTTTGTGAATTAACCGCGAAAAACAATACCCCATAAATAACTTAGCCCCACTTTTGATTTCTCAAAAGTGGGGCTAAAATTCAGACAACTTATATTATAGTGAGAGCTATTTATTTAAAATAGCTTAATCTCAATATTACATATTGTTGCTGTTATTGCGATGCTTGTTTTCAATTTTTGAAAAAACTTCTGCTTGGCTTTGTGCTACTGCACCGCTTTGCAAATGTTTCGTTTCGTCAGCTTTTAACATTAAAACTAAAACGATAGTTACAGCAATCAAACCAGCAATATAGAACCAGAAATAATCTTTTTCTTCATGTGTATCAGTCATCGCTAAATCCTCATAACGTTATTATAATAATTATTTTTCTCTTCTTTTCAAAAGAGGTCGTTCTTAAACGACGGGTATATTTTTACCATGAACCGATAACAAATGTCAAAGCTATAAATAAAAAAAATTTTTTACTTTTTTTAAAATTACTTTATTTATTAAATAATTAAACTACTATACGCATTCCATTTAACCGTTACTGATTGCCTTTTTATGCCTAAAATCGTCCTTGCATCCGCCTCACCTCGCCGCCGAGAATTACTCGCACAAATTCAGGTGTCTCATCTCATTCATATTGCAGAAATTGACGAAACACCCCTGCCAAACGAAAAACCTGAGCAGTATGTGCAGCGATTAGCCATTGAAAAAGCAGCCGCTTGCATTGAAAAATTCAATCCGCATCTCCCCGTTCTTGCCGCAGATACTGCCGTGGTTTTAGACGGTAGAATTATGGGTAAGCCGCAAGATAAAAACGATGCCATCACCATGCTGCGCGATTTATCAGGCAAAACACATCATGTATTCACCGCTATCGCGCTACAAGGCAAAAAGGCACACAGTGCTTTAAGTGTGACACAAGTGACGTTTAAAACCCTCTTAGAAGCCGAAATACAGGCCTATTGGCAAAGTCATGAGCCACTGGATAAAGCAGGTAGTTATGCCATTCAAGGGCAAGGGAGTATTTTTATTGAACGAATCAACGGCAGTTTTTCAGGCGTCATGGGACTCCCACTTTTTGAAACCGCGCAACTACTTCGCCTTGAAGGCATTGAGCTGCTAGCATGAGTGAAGAAATTTTAATTAACGTCACGCCACCTGAAACACGCGTTGCTGTCATTGAAAATGGCGTACTCCAAGAACTTATTATTGAACGTAGCTGTAAAGTGGGGTTAATTGGTAATATCTACAAAGGGGAAATTTGCCGCGTACTACCCGGTATGCAAGCAGCGTTTGTGGACATAGGTTTACCTCGTAGCGCTTTTTTACATTTGTCGGATTTATGCCCCAAAGAATTAGAAAAAAAAGGCTCTGCTAATATTGAACATTATTTGCACGAAGGACAGCATGTGATTGTTCAAGTGTTTAAAGACCCTTTAGGCACCAAAGGCGCACGTTTAACAACAGACATATCCATTCCATCGCGTTTTCAGGTGTACATGCCGTATTCGTTAAATACGGGCATTTCTCAACGAATCGAAAATGCGGATGAACGCATACGCTTAAAAAATTGTTTAGAAAACTTTAGGCAAACCCATAATTGTGGGAGTTTTATTGCCAGAACGGCCGCTGAATGTGTTGAAGAATCCGTATTGATTGCTGATATGGAATTTTTACTTAAATTATGGGAATCCATTCACCTCAAAATTGCTACGGCTGCACCAAAACAATTTATTCATAAAGATTTACCGCTCAGTGTCCGCACACTGCGCGATTTATACCGCGAAGGTATCGAGCGTGTGCGTGTTGATTCAAAAGAAACATATCATCGTTTAATCGAATTTGCTGAAATTTTTGTCCCCGAAATTATTCCCGTTATTGAACATTACACCGGTGAATGCCCTGTTTTTGATATTTACAGCGTAGAAGATGAAATTCAAAAAGCCTTAGCGCGAAAAGTACTGCTCAAATCTGGTGGCCATTTAGTTTTTGATCAAACGGAATCCATGACAACCGTTGATGTCAACACAGGTAGTTATGTTGGCGGACGAAATTTAGAAGAAACTATTTTCAAAACGAATTTAGAAGCTGCACAAAGCATTGCTCGACAACTGCGACTGCGTAATTTAGGTGGCATTATTATTATCGACTTTATCGACATGAAAAGTACCGACCACCGAGATCAAGTGCTGCAAGCTTTAGAGCGTCACTTGGAAAAGGATCGTTCTAAAACCAAAATTACAGAAGTGTCTATTTTGGGGTTAGTTGAGATGACACGCAAACGCACACAAGAAAGCTTAGAGCATATTTTGTGTGAACCCTGCCCTGCTTGCGACGGTCGGGGTGTCTTAAAAACAGCTGAAACCGTGTGTCTTGAAATTTTTCGTGAAATTATTCGAGAAGTCCGCCAATACAATGTGCAAAAAATTCTCGTTCTCGCGGCACATGAAGTGGTTGAAATGCTACTCGATGAAAAAGCGGACATGCTCACTGAACTTGAATTATTTCTGAATGTACAAATTAAATTTCGCTCTGAAGCGAGCTACAACCAAGAACAGTATGATGTTGTTTTACTTTAGGTCATGGCGCTTAGGTCGACTTAGTGATGCATTATCCACTGATGTTGAGCGCCTAAATTTCATCTATTGCCTTTAATTAAGCAGTCATTATGACGTGATGAAATGAATACGTTCATGTTCGATTTTGAGTTGCAATTCACCATGCAGCAGCTGCTGCAACTCTTTTCCAACCATCGTAAAACGCCAACCGTGAAGTAGAGGGCATTGGTCGTCATCACCAGCAAACAGCGCCTCTAGGTCATGACGTGCCGCTAAAATACTGGGGTTGAGTAAGTTTTCTTCAGCACGAATACGCACCAGTGCAAATAAAATATCAATAATAGCTTCATGCTGCTGATCTTTATTGTTTAATTTTTTTACTTGAACAGGCAGCACTTGCGCGGCATTTTTTTGCGCTTCTTTAATTAACACGCACAATTCTTTGCCATAATAATTTACCATCCGCTCGTTGATGCCGCGCACTTTTGCGAGAGCAAAAACAGAATCAGGTTGCAACTTGGCAATATCAAACAATAAATCATCACGAAGTAGCCATGATTTAGGGCGATTTTCGGTTTGCGCGGTATGTTCACGCCAATGCGCTAACGTTTGTACAATTGAGAGTTGTTTACTGGTTAACTTATTTTTACCCTTGATTTTGAGCCATGCATTTTTAGGATCTGTTTCGTAAAGTTGCACTTTTTCAAGGGCGGCAAAATCATCACGCAACCAATCAATTCGGCCCAGTTTTGTTAACTGCTCAACCATACGCTGATAAATAGTACATAAATAAATCACATCATCGGCCGCGTATTGAATTTCATCTTCACTGAGTGGACGAAAGCTCCAATCGGCTCTTGTATGCGCTTTATTTAAATTAATATTTAAAAAACTCGATACCAGTAGTGCATAACCGGGATTATCTTGAAAGCCAAGCAGTGGCGCGGCAATTTGCGTATCAAAAATAGGCGTGGGTAATTTACCTGTAATTTGATAAAAAATTTCTAAATCTTGGCGACAAGAATGAAACACTTTAATCACGTGAGGATTGTATATAGCATCAAATAAAATGCTCAAATCCGTTAAGGCAATAGGATCAACACATACCACCCAGTCTGGGGTAGCTAGTTGCAGTAAACAGAATTTAGGGTAATATGTTTTTTCACGCAAAAATTCGGTATCTACAGCAATCCAAGGTGCATTTTCAATGCGTTGACATAAGGCATGAAGTTGCTCGGGTTTATTAATATATTCAATGCTAGGCATAATTTAGGCGTGTCTGCGACGAAAACGGTTATTGTTCGATTTAGGTGTGGATTTGCGCACTTTTAACCGTGTGATATTGAGCTTAAAATCGTTAATGAGAATATTTTTTAAATGTAAAAAAATATCTGATGGCATTTCATCGGGCAATTCAAGCAAGGTGTAGTCATTGCGAATGCTAATATTTTGAATATTATTGCGATCCACGCCCGACTCCTCCACTAGCATCTCTTTAAGGCTTTCTAATTCAACGCCTTGTTTTTTTCCCACATCTAAGCGATAACGCTGCATTTTGATGGGCGGAAGTTCAATGGGTTCAAACTGCGGCGCTGAGAAATTTGGTGGAGGAGGCGTGATAACTTCACCTTCAAACTTGAGCGACAGTAACGCAGCTGCGCAATCAAGCGGACTAATTTCAAGTTCCGTTGCCAAAAGTAAAGCGGCGTTGCGCTTACCATCAAGATGGCGATGTTTCAAAATAGTGCGGAGTTGATGCGTAAGTACGTCAAAGGAGTTAATTTCTACCATAAAAGCACTACACTACAAACGATTTTGAATGATGTCAACAAAGGCTTCATCGCGCAATTTACGCATCCACAATTCCGTTTCTTCTTCAATTTTACGTTTACGAATAGCTTCACGTACTTGATTCTTTTTAAATTCAGCGCTGTTATCGAGATTTTCTCTATCGAGCACTTGAATAAGATGCCAACCAAACTGGGTTTGTACGGGTTCACTCATTTCATTAATTTTTAATTTCCCCATTGCTTCTTCAAACGGTTTGACCAGCGCACCGGCTTCTACCCAATCAAGAGAGCCGCCTTTAATAGCGGAGCCTTTGTCGTCAGAATGCGAACGCGCGAGAGTGGCGAAATCATCTCCATTTGCGATGCGCTCTTTTAATTCACGCAGATGTTTACTCGCCTCTGCATCGTCTACTAATTCATTGGTTTTAATTAAAATATGGCGTACTTTGGTTTTGACGGTGGTGTGGGCGCTATCAAGGCCTTTTACTTCAAGCATTTTGATAATATGAAAACCACTTGGACTACGCAGCGGCTCAGATACATCCCCTTGCTTTAACTTTCCCACCTCGTTGACAAACAACGTTGGCATATCACGCATCGTACGCCATCCTAAATCACCGCCTTTAAGGGCGTTACCATCGTTGGATTGCGCAATAGCAGTTTGTGAAAAATCTTCTCCAGCACGCAATTTTTTCACTAGTTCATCGGCTTTGTTTTGTCCTTTTTGAATAGCGCTTGAGGAGGCGCCTTCAGGAAGTGAAATTAAAATATGACCTAAATGGTATTGCACCATATCGTTGCCCACTTTCCCTTGTGTTTCGAGATAATGCTCCACTTCACGATCAGTGACTTTAATACGCCCACCAATTTCACGTCCGCGTAACTCGTTTAAAATAATTTCATTTTTCATATTATCTAAAAAACTGGTGTAGCTGATGCCTTGACGATCAAGTTCTACGCGGAAATCCTCTAAACTCATGTTATTGCGTCTGGCAATATCCGTGGCGGAAGAGGTTAGCATATCGTCATTGACGTTAATGCCTGCTTTTTCGGCCAACTGGCGTTGCAGTTTATCCATAATCATGCGTTCTAAGACTTGTGTACGCAGAATAGTCAGTGGCGGCATGGGTGATTTACTAGCGGCAATACGCTGTTCAATGGTAGAGACTTCTTTTTCAAGCTCATTTTCTAATATGACGTCATCTTCCACAATGGCAATCATATTATCTAAAATTTCAGCAGACGTTATCGCTGGAAAAAATAGCGCTCCACAAAGTAAAAGCTGCTGCTGATTTTTTTTAAATTTGGTCAAAAATGTCATTATTGTGTCGCCCGATAACCATAAATATTTTGTTCTAAGAAGGTGTCTAATTTTTCACCTATGCCCGTTAAACCTTTGAGTTCTACTTGGAAGAAAACGCCAGTTTGGCTAACACCTTGCACGTCTGCACCATTAGAAAAAACGTTCAAATTGTTCACATAGCGACGTCCAACGACGCGAAAGCGCCAGCAACAATTCTCTTTTTCCACACCGAGAAAACTTTCTTGTGTTGAATTGTAGAGTAGCGAATATTGCCAGCGTCCAACGGCTGACCAATTATCATAAATAGGATAATGAAAAGACATATCACTTTGAATAATGTCATTTGCACGATTTGGAATCATCGTTGGTGCAATTTTTCGATACCGATAGCCGACATTTAAAATTTCATTAGGTTGATTGGTTAAATGCAATATGGCCTTACCACGACTAATCTCGTTTTGATAAGGATCAAATTGTATTCCTGAATCAATAGCAACGTGGTCATTTATTTGCGCACTTAATTCACCAATCACATTTGAAAAACTGCCCGTTTCTGTAGGAGGCGTAAAAGTTTCTAATACAGGTCTGCCATTGAGATCATTTTTTTGAATATAAAATGGTGCTTGCACTTCTCTATCTTGGAAATAAAGAATATTACCTAAACTGAATTTAGCGCGTTCTTTACCCGTCTGCTCGTCAATTAAGCGTGAACTCAGCGCCATCGTCACTTGATTAGCGTCCTGTACACGATCTAAACCACTGAACCGATTTTCACGAAATAATGTATTAAACCAAATATCGTAAGCGGACGTATCAAAAATAGGAATATCTTTTTGATTTTCGCGTGGAATATATAAATAAAATAAACGTGGTTCAATCGTATTTAA
>ERZ1034363.1576-NODE-1576-length-12619-cov-3.023601_pt1 | contig 12619 bp, 13 predicted proteins | sample MGYA00520616_ERZ1034363 | MGnify/ENA primary metagenome ERZ1034363 (study PRJEB33736, sample SAMEA104284506) | Azolla filiculoides | biome: Urban; feature: Water surface; material: Ditch water | place: Netherlands | collected 2015-10-28 | depth 0-0.1 m ...
GCTGGTTGAGGATGGTGAAGTCCACCGGGTGAAAGGTGCAGTTGCCCAGGCCCGCCAGCACCGCCACCAGCATCAGCGTGCCATAGCCGGTTGCGTTGGCCGCCACCAGGCAGGCCGCGATGAAAAACCCGAAAGCGCCAAACAGCGCGGGCCGTGCGCCGATGCGGTCCACCACGAAGCCGGCGGTGGCCTGCCCGGTGCCCGAGACCACGAAGAACACCGTCATCAGAAAACCCAGCTGCGCAAAACTGAGGCCGAACTCCTTCATGAAGACCGGAAACAGCAGCGGCAGCAGCAGGTGCGCGAAATGGGAGCTGGCGTGCGCCAGGCCCACCAGGCCGATGACGGTGGCGTCCTGCCGCAAGGGAACCGCGCGGGCAGGATGACCAGGCGTGGCGGCGGGCGCAGTGGTGGCGGTGGTACTCATGCCTTGATGCTACGCGCCGCGCACCTTTCCGTTAATCGCTAAACTGACAACCAATAGCGAAAACCAGCCATGCCCCCACGCCAGCGACTCCAGCCCATGCCGGTCGGCAATGCCGACGCCTTCATGCCCACGCCAGCGCGCCCGGTGCGGGTGCGGGCCCGCACCCTGCCCGCGGACGCCCACCTGGAGCCCCACCGGCACGACTGGGGCCAGCTGGCCTACTGCGACAGCGGCGTCATGCAGGTGACGGCGCGCGCCCCACGGGAAGTCACCTACATCGTGCCGCCGTCGCGTGCGGTGTGGGTGCCGCCCGGCGCGCTGCATGCGGTCACCGTAATTGAGGCCGCGCAGTTGCGCACGCTCTATTTGTGCGCCAGCGTGGTGCCCGCCGGCTGGACGGACAGCCGTGTGCTGCGCGTCAGCCCCCTGCTGCGCGAACTGATCGTCGCACTGGACACCGGACCGGGTCCTGCGCCCGGCAGGGCCGCTGACGCAGCACCCGGCACGCCGCGCGAACAGGCCCTGACCACGCTGGTGCTCGACGAGATCACCCACGCCGACACCGAGGCCCTGGGCGTGCCCCTGCCCCACCCCGTGACCGGCGACAAACGCCTGCGCACCCTGTGCGAGGCCGTGCTGCGTGCCCCCGGCGCCCGCGCCACGCTGGCGGAGTGGGCACAGGACACCGGCGCCAGCGAACGCACGGTGGCCCGCCTGTTCCGCGACCAGCTGGGCGTGAGCTACCAGCAGTGGCGCCAGCAGGTGGTGCTGGCGCACGCCCTGCCCATGCTGGCGCGCGGCGCGCCGGTCAGCCAGGTGGCAGCCGCCAGCGGCTACGCCAGCGACAGCGCCTTCACCGCGATGTTCAAGACGGCGATGGGGCAGCCGCCCAGCGCCTTTCAGGGCTGAATCAGGGTCGTCCCATCGCGGGAAGGTGATTCATTGCGACGCATTTTTCATTGCGTCTCTTGTTGAATTCCATGCAGTGCCTTGCAGGGCGCACAGATGACGCTGTGACCGGCGCCTTGGACCTGGCGCAACCCGGGCCAAGTCCTTAAAGATGTGAGCAAGTGCAAAGCCCGCTTCCACACCGCCCAGACTAAATCCACATCGAAATCAGGGGTAATACGGCACACACTCCGTTACATCCCTCGCAACAGAGCGAAAAAAATCAATTAATCTTTAATTAAGGATCAACAACTAGATTCAAGCCCACCCCCCTCATAACTCCAAAGGAGAACCCCTTGAAAACCAGATTTCACATCCTGGCGCCGCTCGTGCTGGCCGCGCTTGCGGCCGCAGGGACGGCCCAGGCCCAGGTCGGTCAGGCCGGCCGCCTGCTGGCGTCCAACTGCTTCCAGTGCCACGGCACCAATGGCAAAGGCCCCGGCTTTGACACCCTTGCCGGCAAATCAGCCAGCGAAATCTACAAGGATCTCAAGGAGTTCCAGTCCGGCAAGGAAGGCAACGGGATCATGGCCAAACACGCCATGGGCTACACCGATGCCCAGCTTCAAGCCCTGGCCGCCTGGCTGGCCACGCAACGCTAAGCCCCGGCCCAACGGACAAGAACCCCTCGGAGAACCCTCATGGACAGAAGAATTTTTCTCAGCTCGGCCGCCGCTGGCCTCGTGGGCAGCGCCCTGACCGCCTGTGGCGGCGGTGGCAGCGAACCCGCCCTTGATCTGGCTGGCTCCCCACGCCGCCGCCCCGGCACGACCACCACCGTCGTGACACCCCCCGTCACGCCCAAGTCCCGCGTCATCGTGATTGGCGGCGGCATGGGCGGGGCCACCGTGGCCAAGTACCTGCGCCTGTGGGGCGACGCGATCAGCGTGACGCTGGTCGAGCGCATGCCCACCTACACTTCCAACATCATGAGCAGCATGGTGCTGACCGGCCAGCGCAGCATGAGCAGCCTGTCCTTCAACTACGACACGCTGCGCAGCAAGTACGGCATCACCACGGTCTTTGGCGATGTGGTCGCAATCGACCCGGTGGCGGTCAAGGTGACGCTTGCCAATGGCACCACGCTGACAGCCGACCGCATCGTCATGGCCCCGGGCATCTCGTTCGATGCCGTGCCGGGCCTGGGTGCCTCGGACAAGATGCCGCACGCCTGGCAGGCCGGCCCGCAAACCACGCTGCTGGCCAACCAGCTCAAGGCGCTGCCGAACAAGGGCGTGGTGGTGTTGACCATCCCGAAAACGCCCTACCGCTGCCCGCCCGGCCCGTACGAGCGCGCCTGCCTGATCGCCGACTGGCTCAAGGTGAAAAAGCCCGGCTCCAGGCTCATCGTGCTGGACGCCAACCCCGGCATCGTGACCGAAGTGGACAACTTCACCAACGCGTTCATGGGCCTGCACGGCGGCGTGATCGAGTACCGCGCCAACGCCGAAGTCACCAGCGTGGACCCGGCCACCATGTCGCTCATGACCACGGCCGGCACGGTCCGCGGTGACGTCATCAACATGATTCCGCGCCAGCGCGCCGGCACCCTGGTGGCCACGGCGGGACTCAACAACGCCACCGAGGGCCGCTTTGCCGGCGTCAACGTGCTGAGCTACGCCAGCACCGTGGCAGGCGCAGAGAAGATCCACATCATTGGCGACGCCAGCGCCACGACACAGCCCAAGGCCGGCCACATTGCCAACCAGGAAGCCAAGGTCTGCGCCGACGCCATCAGCCGCATCCTGTCAGGCGGCGCCCCGGATCCGGCGCCGGTGACGAACTCGGCCTGCTACTCCACCATCACCATGACCCAGGCTTCGTGGTTGACGGCGGTGTTCCAGTACGACGCGGCCACTTCCGCCATGAAGGGCGTCGCCGCAGCCTCTGGGGCGTCCACCGGCTGGGACCAGGACAGCTTTGAAGAGATGGGCACCTGGTTCAAGTCCCTGATGGGCGACTCGTTCGCCTGAGTTCGCCTGAAGCGGCCGCCGCCGCGCGCACGGTGCAGGGCGGCGGGCCTCAAAAAACAGGGCCGCAGCACCGAAGGGGCTGCAGTCTGTGGCTTAATTGAGGGTTTTCCTACTTACCAACCGGAGTCACCATGCCCCAAAAAATCAGAACCGAAGCGGACCGCAAAGCCACCCCACGCCCCACGCCCGTGGCTGGTCAGACCATCACCACCGGCAAAGGCCAGAAGCGCAGCCTGGAGCGCGGCACCGCCACGCGCAGCAAGAAGAACCCCGGCAAGCGCTCCAAGAAGGGCGGCTGATCCGGCGGCCGGCGCATCGCCACGATGCGCCACACCGTTCCCGCGACGCACCTGCCTCCAGGCTGCGTCGCCCCCTGTGCCGGAAATTAAAACCCGGCCAGTGCCGTGACCAACGCAACGCGCGTCCCCTACGGCAAAAAATCCCAATTTCGAACCCAATCAAGCTGTTCCCAGCGTCAATGGGTCATTGTTTGCTATTGATTTGGACAATCACACCGGCGGCAACAACTTGCCGCGCGCCGTCAGGACCACCGTCTTGAAGGCCAGGAAGAGCCCCACCGCAGAGGCCAGCCCCACCGCCGTGGTCGCCACCGCCACCGGCCAGCCGCCGTGCCGGACCGCCTCCACCGTCGCCCCGGCCAGCGCCGCCAGCGCGGCTGCGCAGCCCTCGGGGTTGACGCCGCCCGCATTGCTGACGACGCGGATGCCCTTTGCCACCACATCCTGGAGCACCGAGCGCATGGCGACGGTGACGAAGTCGGTGGCGTAGCCGAGTTCGGGTTTTTTCAGCCGTGCACCGGCCAGGATGGACATGGTGAGTTCGGCCAGGTAGTCGAACACCAGGTAGTCGATCTGGCCGCTGGCCACGAGTTGCGGGGCGCCGACGCTGCTGTCGCCCCAGAAGCCGGAGGCGCCGCCGATGCGTACCACCCGGTCGGTTGGTTTGTCTGTGTTCATGGAAGGGTCCTGTGCGTGGGGTGGCGGGGGGTCAGCGGCCGGTCCATTGTGGGGCGCGTTTTTCGCGGAAGGCAAGCTGCCCTTCGGCCGCATCCTCGGTCAGGGCGAACAGGCCGATCTGGCTTTCGGTAAAGGCCATCGACTCTTCAAACGCCATGGCCTCGATCTTTTTCATGGTGTACAGGCCGCGCCGGATGGCGGCGGGGGACTTGTCGAGCATGCGGCCGAGCAGGGCGTCCAGCCCGGCATCCAGGTCGTCGAACACATGGTTGATGAGGCCGTGCGCCAGCGCCTGGGCGGCGGTGATCGGCTCGCCCGTGAGGCACATTTCGGCCAGCACGCGGCGCGGCAGCAGGCTGCCCAGCACGCTCAGGACTTGCGCGGGAAACACGCCGACCTTGACCTCGGGCAGGCCGAACACCGCATGGCTGGACGCCACGACCAGATCGCACATGCCCATCAGGCCCATGCCGCCGGCCATGCAGGCGCCGTTGACACGGGCGATCAGCGGCACGGTGCTCTGGCGCGCCTGGCGCAGCAGGTTGGCGAAACCGACGTAGGGCTCGGAGTAGTCGAACTTGAAGGCGCCGCCGGCCTGCAGGTCGGCCCCCGCGCAAAAAGCCCTGGTACCGGCGCCGGTGATGACGATGGCGCGCACCTCCCGCCCGGCGTTGGCGCGCGCCAGGGCGTCGGACAGGCCGGCGAGCCCGGCGGGGCTGATGGCGTTGCGGCGTGCTTCGCGCTGGATGGTCAGCCACAGGACGTGGCCGCGCTGTTCCTCCAGAAGTTCAGGCTGGGTGGCGATGGTAGATGTCATGCTGGAAGGTCTCCGTGCGGGATGGTGAGTTCAATGGGGACAAATGGGTTGTCATTGGGTTGTCATCGGGTCATCAATGCGCGTTCGGCGTTGGCGCGGGAATGACCGCCCTTTCGGCCACCAGCCCGGCAATCGCTGCGTCGTCAAAGCCGGCCTCGCGCAGGATGTCCAGCGAATGCTCGCCCAGCGAGGGCACCGGGCGGTGGTTGTCCGGCACGGTGCCGGACCATTCGCTGGGCACGGCCATCTCGCGGATCTTGCCAACGACCGGGTGGGTGGTCTCGCGGAAGAAGCCCGTGGCGGCCAGGTGCTCGTCTTCCAGCAGAGATTCGAAGGTGTGCATCGGGAAGATCGGGATGTCCGACTCCGGCAGCAGGGCCTGCCATTCGCGGGTGGTGCGGGTGGCCAGTTCGTCCGCCACGAGCTGGTACAGGGCGTCGATGTGCGCGGTGCGGCTGCGGATGTCGGCAAAGCGCGGGTCGGTGGTCAGCAGGTGGGACTTGCCGATGGCCTGCAGGAAGATCTTCCATTGCAGGTCGGTGTAGATCAGGCAGCAGACGTGCCCGTCCTTCGTCTGGTAGGGGCGCCGGTTGGGCGTCATGAGGCGCGGGTAGCCGAAGTCCCCTTCGGCGGGAAGGAAGGTGTGGCCGTACAGGTGGTCACCCATGACGTACGGCACCATGGTCTCGAACATCGGGATCTCGATGCTCTGCCCGTGCCCGGTCTGGCTGCGCGCGTACAGCGCTGCCGAGATGACACCAAAGGCGTAGAGCCCCACCGAGCGGTCGGCGATCGTGATGGGCATGTAGCGCGGCGCCTCGCCGCTGCTGCGGGCCATGGCCGCGGCCAGCCCGGTGGCCGCCTGGATCATGTCGTCGAAGGCCGCCTTGGCCGCGTACGGCCCCTTCTGGGAAAAGCCGACCATGCTGGCATAGATCAGTTTCGGGTTGACCTGCGCCAGGGTCTCGTAGCCCAGCCCGAGCCGCTGCATGGCCGCCGGGCGCACGTTGGTGGCGAGCACGTCGGCCGTTTCGGCCAGCTTCAGCAGCACCGCCACGCCCGCGGGTGTCTTGAGGTCGATGGCGATGCTGCGCTTGTTGCGGTTGAGCCCGAGGAACAGCGGGCCGAGCCCCTCCTTGCCGTGGGGGCCGATGGCGCGGGTGGAGTCGCCGCCCGGCGCCTCTACCTTGATCACGTCGGCGCCCAGGTCGCCCATCATCTGGGTGGCGGACGGCCCCATGAACACGGTGGTCAGGTCCAGCACCCGCACGCCGGCCAGGGGCCCTGTTGGATTCGTCATGGAAAGGTTCTTTCGTGGTGGTGGTTGGGCTCGGCGCGGGTGATGTCCGCCCGGCACGGGCCGCAGGTGGCGTTATTCAGGCTGGATGCCGGCCCGCCTGAAGGTGTCCTGGGCGCGGGCGATCTCGTTGCGGATGTAGGCCGTGAGCTGCTCCTGGTTCAGGGTCTCGTGGTAGCCGCCGGTCTCGCTGATGTACTGGCGGTACTCGGGCGACTCGAAGTAGCTGCTGAAGGCTTTGCGCAGGGTGTCCACCGCCGGCACGGGCGTGCCCTTCTTCACGAAGAGCGCGGCCCAGCCGTTGAGCTGGATGTCGGGCAGGCCGGCCTCGGTCATGGTGGGGGCCTGGGGCAGGGCGGCCAGGCGCCGGGCGGCGGTGATGGCCAGGGGCTTGAGCGTGCCGGCCTTGACCTGGGGCATGGCAGCGCCGGCGTCCACAAAGGTGAAGTCCACGTGCCCGCCGATCAGGTCGGTCATCGACTGCGCGCTGCCCTTGTAGGCCACGGTTTCGAACTGCAGGCCCGCCTGGTGCTTGAACAGTTCGGCGGCGAGCACCTGGAAGTTGCTGCCGGTGGCTGCCGAGAACTTGCCGGGGTTTTTCTTGACGAGATCCACCAGTTCGCCTGCGGTGTTGAGCTTGAGGGCCGGCTTGGCCAGCAGCACCATGGGCGAGAAGGCTGCGGGCGTGACGGGGATGAAGTCCTCGATCGGGTCGTAAGGCAGCTTCTTGAACAGGGCCGAGTTCACACCGTGCGTGGTACCGCCGGTGTAGACCAGCGTGTAGCCGTCGGCCGGGGCGCGCAGCAGTTCAGCCAGGCCGATGAAGCTGTTGCCGCCGGGCTTGTTGTCGATGACGAAGTTCCATCCCGTGCGCTGGGACACGCGCTGGATGAAGTACCGCGCGCTGTTGTCGGTGCCGCTGCCGGCGGCAAACGGGATGATCAGCCGGATGGGTTTGCCCGGCGCGGGGAAGGCGTCCTGCGCTGCGGCGGGCAGCACCAGCCCCAGGCCGAGGGTCAACGAACAGGCAATGCGTTTGAACAGGCGCATGGGAGGTCTCCTTGTGATGGGGAAGGGACGGGTGTCCGGCTCAGGGCGCCGGCCAAGTGAACAGCGGGGGCTGTTTGGCCAGGAAGCGCGCGATGGACTGGCGGTGGAAGTCGCTGGAAAACGCCACGCCCTGCGCCGTGGCTTCGTACTCGACCATCGACCGCAGGTCGGACGACAGGGAGTTGTTCAGTGCGGTCTTGGTCATGGCCGTGGCCACGGGCGAGGCCCCGGCCAGCGCGGTCGCAATGGCCAGCGCCCGAGGGAGCGCACCGCCTGCAGCCGTGACTTCCATCACGATGCCGAAGTCTTGTGCTTCCCTGGCGTTCAGCTCCCGCCCGCTGAGCAGCAACTCCTTGGCGCGCTGCACGCCCACGATGCGCGGCAGGGTGTACAGCGAGCCGCTGTCCGGCACCAGCCCGATGCGGGCAAAAGACATGCAAAAGCGCGCGGTCTCGCTGGCCACCACCATGTCGGCCAGCAGCGCCAGACCGAAGCCGCCGCCGTAGGCACAACCTTCTACGGCGGCAATCACCGGCTTGTCGCAGGTGTAGAGGGCCTCGACGTTCTGGAGGGTCTTGCGCATGCGCTGGCGCCCGGCTTCGGCCGTCATGCTGTCTCCCGGCTGCATGGAGCGCACGTCGCCCCCCGCGCAGAAATGGCCGCCGCGCCCGGTCAGGACGATGACGCGCACGTCGTCGTCCTGGATCGCCTCGGCCACCAGCGTGGCAAACAGCGCACGCGTGGGCAGGTCCAGCGCGTTGCGGCACACTGGGCGGTTGAAGGCGATTTCCGCGACGCGGTCATGCCTCAAGTATTCCACGCCGGGCGAGGCGGTTGGGGTCATCGTTGATCTCCTCAAGGGGCCGCACGACCTGCGCCCGGAACGTCGCTGGCGGGTGCAGAATGGGTTTCGGACGATGGATCTGCGTGTTGAGCCCATGCAGATCCTAAAAACCTATTTTTAGATCTTATTGGATGCGCAGGGCCTCCGCAAGGAGATGTGCCGGGCCTCGCCACAGGGTTTTCCCGAGAAAGGTCTGGATGAGACACCTGTTTTGCCATTTGGACGATGGCTTGCGCCACGTGGCCCTGGCCCTGGCCTTGTCGCTGGGTGCTGCCGTTTCGCTGGGCGTGACACGCTTCGCCTACGGGCTGCTGTTGCCCACCATGCGCGCGGACCTGGGCTGGAGCTACACGCTGGCCGGCGCCATGAACACGCTCAATGCGCTGGGCTACCTGCTGGGCGCGCTCGTCACGCCCCGGCTGATGCGGCGGTTCGGCCCGGCGCGGCTGTTGCTGTGGGGCGCGCTGCTGGCTAGCGTCTTCATGGGGTTGAGCGGCTTTTTCACGGCGGCCGCGCCCCTGCTGGTGCAGCGCCTGCTGGCCGGTGTGGCCAGTGCCTTTGTGTTCATCGCGGGCGGCCTGCTGGCGGCGCGGCTGGGCATGCAGCAGCCGGGGCGCGGCGGCTTCCTGATCGGGCTGTACTACGGCGGCACGGGGCTGGGCATCGTGCTGTCGGCCTTGCTGGTGCCGGCGGCGCTGGATGCGGCGCGCGCGGTGCCGCATGGTTGGGCCTGGGCCTGGTGGGCGCTGACCGGGGCCTGCCTGCTGGCCACCCTGGTGCTGCGCTGGCCGGCGCGGATTCTTCAAAAACAGGAGCAAACAACGACCATTCCACGATGGGATGGTGCCAATTCGACTGAGATTCCGCCGTTGCAATGGCGCCCGCTCGGTTTTGCACTGGCCGGGTACACGCTGTTTGGCGTGGGCTACATCGGCTACATGACCTTTGTGATCGCGCTGCTGCGCGAGCAGGGCGTGGGTGGCGGGGCTGTGACGCTGTTTTACGCCCTGCTGGGCGTGGCGGTGGTGGCGTCGTCGCGCATCTGGGCCGGGCTGCTGGACCGCAGCCGCGGCGGGCAGGCGCTGGCCACGCTCAATACGCTGCTGGGGGTGGCGACGATCTTGCCGGCGCGCACCTCGGCGTGGCCGGTGGTGCTGGGCTCGGGCCTGCTGTTCGGCGGGGTGTTTTTGTCGGTGGTGGCGTCCACCACGGCGCTGGTGCGCCACAACCTGCCCGAGGCGCAGTGGCCGGCCGGCATCAGCGCGTTCACGATTGTGTTTGCCGCCGGGCAGATCCTGGGGCCGACCATCGTCGGCTGGATCGCCGACGGCCCGGGCGGCCTGGCCCGGGGGCTGGTGTTTTCGGCCAGCGCACTGTGGCTGGGCGCGGCCCTGGCCTCCCGCCAGAAGCCGCTGGGAAGCTGACGCCAGGCGGCACCGGGGCGGTGCGACCGGGCGCTCAGCCGGTCAGAGCAGGCCTTCGGCCTTCATGGCCGCCTGCACGGCGGGGCGGGCGGCCACACGGGTCCGGTAAGCCTGCAGGTGGGCCAGACCTTCGGTGGCCACGCCCACGCGCGGAGCCCAGCCGGACACGGTGAACAGGTAGCCGTCGGCCACGGTGAAGGTGTCGCCCAGCAGGTAATCCCGGCCGGCGAGTTCGCCGTCCACCCACTTCAGGCGGCCTTCCAGGCGTTCCTTGAAGACGCCCTTGGCCTCGGCCGGCACGGCCGGGTTGAACAGGGGCGAGAAGCCCTTGTGCAGCTCGGTGCCGATGAAGTTCAGCCATTCCTGCAGGCGGTAGCGCGCCAGGGTGCCATTGGCCGGCGCCAGCGCCTTCTCGGGCGCCTGGTCCGCCACGTACTGCACGATCACCGGGCCTTCGCGCAGCAGCTCGCCGTTGTCGAGTTGCAGCAGGGGCACGTAGCCCAGCGGGTTGATGGTGTAGTAGTCGGTGCCGTCCGGCAGCTGGTGCGTCTTGGTCGGCGCGGGGATGGCTTCAAACGGCAGGCCGGATTCACACAGCGCGATGTGGGCCGACAGCGAGCACGCGCCGGGAGAGTAGTAGAGCTTCATGAACAATCCTTGGATACGGCGCGGCACCCCGATGGCTGCGCCTGGCGCCGATGCTACCGGCGCCAGCCGAATCCTGCAGTGCAGGGGAATGGGCTGTCAGCGGATCACCATCACCGGCCGGCTCGATTGCGCCACCACCTTGCCGGCCACGCTGCCCAGCACCAGTTTCTGGATGCCATTGCGTCCATGCGAGCCGATGACAATCAGGTCCACCGCCAGCTCGTCGGCCAGCTCCACGATGCCGCGTGCGGCCTGCACGTTTTCCACCAGGCGCACCTGCAACTGCACGCCAGCGGCTGCCGCCAGATCGGCCAGGTGCGTGAAGGCCTTGGTGGACGCTTCCTGCGCGGCGTTCATGTAGGCCTGAAACCCCAGCGGATTGGCCTCGCCAATGCCGATGTAGGGGTAGGGGTCCACCACATACGCGGCCGTGACCCGGGCGCCATGGATGCGCGCCAGCTCCATGGTCTTTTTCGCGGCGTGTTCGGCGCTGGCGGAGCCATCGGTAGCGAGGAGGATGTGCTTGAACATGGTGAGTCTTTCCTTGAGTGTGCGGGAGGCGTTTGATTCTGCCCCTGCATGCTCCCTTCGCCTTGATGCGTGTCAAGGCGCGGGCGGTCTGTCGGTGCCGGCAACCGCCGAAGGGCTCAGCTCCTGTAACTTGCGTCCGTGCGGTCCAGCTTGCGGATCAGCGAGGGCCAGACGAAGGCGCCGCCCATGCCGCCGGTCTGCACGCGCATGGCCTCGCTCACGCCCTTGACGATCTGCGGGTTGACGGATGTGAGGCCGTCCATGCCGCTCTGGCCGGCCAGCGCGTCGATCTGGATGCGGCAGGTGTTTTCCAGCGTGAACATGCTCAGGAAGGCGTCGGCGATGGTCCGGCCCACGGTCAGCAGGCCGTGGTTGCGCAGCACCAGGAAGTTGGCGTTGCCCAGGTCGGCCTGCAGGCGCCGTAGAACGAAGTAAAGCACCCCCAAGACGTCGTAGTCGGTGAACGCCAGCTCCTCGAGGCCGAAGGTGCACTGCAGGCACAGCAGCACGATACTCTACAGCATCCTGCACAAAGAACGCAGGCTCAATTGTATGTACATCTTCAAGTACAGCGTCAACTCCAGTTATGATCTCCATTGGCAGCGTACTATCGTCTTGTTTAATTGTTATGTAGTATTCGTTAGCGATGCCTTTTGTTATCACAAACTTTGTAGTATCAGACATGCGTTCTCCTCAATATTTAATCAGAGACTCCGTAGAGTCCCTTGTTAACTACTCAGTCGCTTTTAACTCGTCATTATAGGCAATTGAGTATCTATGTCTTAGTATAGTCTTACCTAGTCCTGTAGTATTATCTCTTACGTGCATAGGAATCTGTACCTCTTTGAGTACGTTAATGAATCCTTGTTCTACTTCTACTGGAATATTCAATGGAATACGTCTTGTTCCCAAGTCGAAGTAGTCATTGCTACAGTTCACACTGACAATAGTAGTCAGGTTATTCTCACGTTGATCGTTATCTGTAATCGTTACAATATGAGTTTTCATTGCCTCAAGTCTAGCCTCTGTAGCTCTCTCACCGATAGTTCTCTTACGAGCACCTCTTTCTGCCACAGTCTCCAGTTTAGCTACAGGAGCAGGGCTCTCTTGTGCAGCGTAGAACTCTTCTATCTTAGCAGCCAGTTTAACCGGCCCTAGATTCACATTGTACTGAATACCTAACTCATCAGCCTCTTGTCTTAATTCTTCAATCGTCTTTTCCATCTTTTTCAAGTCCTTTCGGGTATTTGTTTGTTTAGTGATTATATCACACAGTAGTTTAGAGGGAGCTTAGCTCCCTCTTATCTCACTTACTTAGAAGCAAGTACGTCTAATCTCAAGATCTTCTCAGGCTCAAGGATCAAGCCAGCGTAGAAGAAGTTGTAGCTGAAGAAGCCCTTAGTTCCGTATGGGTTAGTCAAATCTACATCTGACGGAGCTTTGCTATTAAACACGATCTTACCCATACCTTTAAGACCTACAGTTGCGAATGCGCCTTCTGTTGGGAAAAGGATAGGGAATACGTCGAATTTACCTGTACCAGCAACGCCAGTGTATGCCAAGTTACCTACATATCCTACAGGAACAACAGCACCACTATTTCTAGCAACTACAGCCGCTTCAGACTCAATGAATCTTACTTCATGCATAGAACCAACTTCACCCTCAGCCAATGTAGATGCA
>ERZ1034363.1577-NODE-1577-length-12615-cov-3.116925_pt1 | contig 12615 bp, 7 predicted proteins | sample MGYA00520616_ERZ1034363 | MGnify/ENA primary metagenome ERZ1034363 (study PRJEB33736, sample SAMEA104284506) | Azolla filiculoides | biome: Urban; feature: Water surface; material: Ditch water | place: Netherlands | collected 2015-10-28 | depth 0-0.1 m ...
GCCGGCGCCAATTCCCGCATCTCGGCCATCGATCTCAGTCTGTCGGCACAGTCCCATATCGGTTCCGCTGCCGCCAGCCTGACCCTGATGGTCGACCATCTGTCCGTGACCAGCAGACAGGGCAGTGTCTACCTGACCGAGACGGATGGCGTGGTGCTGGGTTCCTCGAGCGCGAATGGCCAATTCAATCTGGCCAGCCTGCAAGGGGCCATCACGATCGGCTCGGGTGCCACGGTCAGTGCCGACATGATCTCGATCGACTCGCGCCAGGGCGCGATCAAGGCCGGTTCCGGGGCATTGCTCCAGGCCAACGTCCTGACGCTCTCGGCCCAGGATGGCATCGGTTCCCGCAAGGCTCCCCTCGCGATGCTGGCTGGCAGACTCGAGCTCGACAGCACAGGCAGCGGCGTCTACATGATCGAGGCCGACATCGGCAAGTTGCGCAAGATGATCGCCCAGGCGCTCGAGTTCATCAGCACCGCAGGCGCGGATCGCCTGCAGGCCGGTTCTGTCAGCGCGGAGTCGGAGGTCAGCATCACGGCCATCGCCTTCCCGCTGATGGCACGCCCGGACATCGGTGTGGTCACGCTCCAGCTGGAGTGGCTGGAGGAGGGACTGGATGACGCTCCGGACGCCGCTGACGACAGCGCCCGCCAGCAGGACGCTGCGCCAGCGCGCCAGGCCGAGCAACCCAGTGACTCGCCCAGCCAGCGCACACCGGCACCGGCTGGCGGTGCGGCCGCGAAAGCGCACCACCAGCTCAGGCTGGCCATTCCAGCCCCCGTACCGGAGGGGGAGCCGCCCGCGCAGCCCTCTGGGCTGGATGAGCCTCATGTCGATGCGGGGAGTGACATCGACGCGACCAACCTGGCTCTGTTGGGGCTGTTCACCCTGCAGGCCAGTGAGGTGCGGCCGCAATCCGGTCCGAGCCGTCAGCGGCGCAAGTCGCGCCAGGCAAGATTCGTGGCATCCGCCACGATGCCGCAGGCGATCGACTCTGCCGCAGCCGATGGCTTGAATCATGCCGCGGCGCTCGCTGCCACAGTGCCAGGTCTGGCCGGCGATGAACCGGCTGCCCACCGTGGCGGCTGGTTCCAGCGTCTGGGGCGCTGGCTCGATAGCCAGACTACCCAGACCATGGCGCCGGTCGAGTCCGGGCCAGTCTCGGATCGTTCCGGCCAGTCCGATCGTGACGATCCCGAGTCAGGGCGCTGAACGCCACTGTCTGGGCGCCATGCCCGTCACTCGACACTGACGGGCATGGCTGCGCTGGCCCTGGGAAGCTTGCTCAGTGACCGCCGGCCGCCGCCGGGTCCACCTTGCGCGTGGGCTTGGGCGCCAGCCAGATCACGCTGGCTGCGACCAGGAAGGCGATGCCGACCAGCCAGAAGATCTGGTTGGTCGCCAGCATCACGCTCTGCCCGGTGATCAGGCCGTCGAGGTTCTGCAGCACGGCGTCCGGGCTCAGTCCGCTGCTCTCGAGGAAGGTCTGCACGCCGTGGTCGGCATCGGCGACGCCGACCAGTTCGGCATGCTGGCGCGTGATGTCGTCGTCCCAGACCGTGGTCACGAGCGAGGTCGCGAAGGCGCCCGACAGGGTGCGCAGGAAGTTCATCAGACCCGCCGCGTTGGCCATCTCGCTCTCGTCGACGCTGCCCATCGCCAGCCCGGTCAGCGGGATGAAGAAGAAGGGCAGGCCCAGGCCCATCACCATCAGCGGCACCGAAATGCTCCAGTAGTCCATGTCGGTCGTGGCTCCGGTGCGCCACAGCGTCACCAGCCCCATCAGCACCACGCCGCCAAAGACCAGCCGGCGCGGATCGACCTTGGCCGACAGGCCGGCGGCCAGCGGAGCCACCAGCACGGCGAACACCCCGGTCCAGGCCGTCGCCTTGCCGGCCAGCGACGAGGTGTAGCCCATGAAGCTCTGCAGCCAGAGCGGGGTCAGCACGTTGATCGCGAAGAAGGCCGCGAACGCCAGGCTGATGGTCAGCACGCTGACCGAGAAGCCCCGGTGCCGGAACACGCGCAGATCGACGATCGGGTGCGGGTCGTGCAGCTCCCAGATCAGGAAGGCGATCAAGCCGATCAGCGCGACCACGGCCAGACCGACGATCTGGCTCGAGGCAAACCAGTCGAGGTTCTTGCCTTCGTCCAGCATCAGCTGCAGCGCACCGACCCAGACCACCAGCAGCAGCAGTCCGATCCGGTCGATCGGGTTGCGGATCAGCGGCGCTTCGTAGCGCTTGAGCAGGCGCCAGCCGATGAAGGCGCAGCCGAGCGCGATCGGCAGGTTGATGTAGAAGATCCAGGGCCAGCTGTATTCGTCGCACAGATAGCCGCCCAGGATCGGGCCCAGCACCGGCGCCACCAGCGTGGTCATGGACCAGAGACCGATCGCCGCCGGTGCCTTCTCGGGCGGGAAGATCCGCAGCAGCAGGGTCTGCGACAGCGGCATCAACGGGCCACCGGCCAGGCCCTGGCAGATGCGCGCGAACACCAGCATGCCAAGCGAGGTGGACAGGCCGCACAGCGCCGAGAACAGGCCGAACAGGCCCATCGCCGTGACGAAGACCCGCACCGCGCCGAAGCGTGCCGCCAGCCAGCCGGTCAGCGGCACCGTGATCGCCTCGGCGACCGCGTAGGAGGTGATGACCCAGGTGCCCTGGCTGGTGCTGGCGCCCAGGCTGCCGGCGATGTTGGGCACCGACACGTTGGCGATCGTCATGTCGAGCACGGCGATGAAGTTGGCCGAGGCCAGGATCAGGGCCGCGAACCAGAGCATGCCCCCGCTCAGGGGGGCATCGCGGTCGTGCGGAAGGGGGGCGCTGCTCATGCCATCACCCTTACTGGGCGCCGCTGCGCGTGTCGATCTTGACCATCATCGACAGTCCGACCTTGAGCGGATGGGCGGCGAGTTCCTCGGCATCGAGGCGGATGCGCAGCGGCAGGCGCTGCACGACCTTGATCCAGTTGCCGGTGGCGTTCTGGGCCGGAATGGCGGCGAAGGCCGAACCCGAGCCGCCGGCCAGGCCTTCGACCACACCGTGGTAGCTGACCGAGCTGCCGTAGAGGTCGGCCGTGACGGTCGCGCTCTGCCCCAGGCGGACCTTCTGCAGCTGACCTTCCTTGAAGTTGGCGTTCACGTACATGTCCTGCACCGGCACCAGCGACAGCAGCGGGGCGCCGGCTTGCACGCGCTGGCCGAGCTGGACCTGGCGCTTGGCCACCACGCCGTCCATCGGGGCCCGGATCACGGTGCGCTCGAGGTCGATCTTGGCCTGGTCACGCTTGGCGCGCGCCAGCAAGATCTCGGGGTTGCTGTCGCCGCTGGCCTGGTCGATCAGGGCGGCATTCGCGTCCCTGGCGCCTTGCGCCGCGACCCGGTTGGCGCTGGCCTGGTCAATGGCGGCCTTGGCCGACGCCAGGTTGGCCTGGGCGGCCGCATGGGCGTTCTGGGCCTTCGTCAGTTCGTCACCCGAGACCGAACCCGACGCCAGCAGCGCCTGGCGCCGCTTGAGGTCGATCTGGGCCCGCTCGAAGTCGGCCTGGGCCGCGCTGAGCTGCGCCTCGGCGCGCTTTTCCTCGGCGACGCGGGCGCTGACCTGGGCTGCCAGTCCGCCGTCGTTGGCGACATAGGCGCGCACGCGGCGCACGGCCCGTCCGAGCTCGGCCTCGGCCTGGGCCAGATTCAGCTTGGCATCGGTCGGGTCGATCGTGACCAGCACATCGCCTTGCTTGACGGCCTGCGTGTCCTTGACCTTGACCTCGGCGATGGTGCCGGCGATTGCCGGGGTGACCTGGGCCACTTCGACCGCCGCATAGGCGTTGTCGGTCGAGACGAAATGCGACGCGTACAGCGTCCAGTAGGCGGTGGCGGCCACGGCCACCACGACAATGCCGCCCCCGAGCGCCAGCAGGCGCTTATTGCGGCGTTGCTTGAGGGTCAGGTCGGTGCTGTTGTCTTGCGTCATGTCGATTTTCCTTCTGCGGTACAGGTGTGGTACTGGTGCGGTATCAGCGTTGGGCGACCTGATAACCGCCACCCAGGGCGCGCTTCAGGGCAATGTCGAGCGTGAATGAACGGGCGTGCAGCTCGGTCAGCGCGTCCAGGCTGCCGAGCAGCAGGTCCTCGGCCGACAGCACGTCCAGGTAGTTGGCCAGTCCGCCTTCGTAGCGCTGGCGTGCGATGCGGTAAGCCTCGGTGGCGGCCGCCACCGTCTCGCGGCTCTTGTCCAGTCGCGCCTCGAGCGCCCGCTGGCTCAGCGCGCTGTCGGCCACCTCCTGCAGGGCGCGCGCCAGCGTGCCGTGGTAGCGTGCCACGGCTTCCTCGTAGCGGGCTTCGCTGGCATGCAGCTCGCCGCGCAGACGCCCGCCATTGAGCAGTGGCAGCGAGATTGCCGGCCCGACGCTGCCGATGGCCGATCCGTTCTTGCCGAGCAGATCCAGCCCCAGCGACTGCACGCCGACAAAGGCCGAGAGGTTGACGTTGGGGTAGAACTCGGCGCTTTTCTGGTCGATGCGGCTGGCTTGCGCCTGGGCCTGGAGCCGGGCCGCGATCACATCGGGCCGCCGGCCCAGCAGGTCGAGCGCGAGCTGCGCCGGCAGGCCAAAGGACTGATCGAGCTGGATGCGGGGCCGCTCGATCGACAGGCCGCGGTCGGGTCCGGCCCCGATCAGTGCCGCAATCCGGTGACGCTGCAGGCCGATCTGTTCGTCGATCTGCAGCAGCGCGCCCTCGGCGGCCGTGCGCCTGGCATCGGCCTGGCGCACGCTGGCGCGGTTTTCCATCCCGTTGTCGAAGCGCTCGGCCAGCAGGGTCGCGGTCTTGCGGCGCACCTCGATCGACTGCAGCGCCGTGTCGCGGCTGGCGAACAGGCGGCTCAGCTCGGCGTAGGCACTGGCGATGCCCGACGACAGCAGCAGGCGCGCCTGCGCCCATTCGGCCTGGCTGGCTTCGCGCTCGGAGGTCGCGGCGGCCAGGGCCGATCGGTTGCGGCCCCAGAAGTCGAGCTCCCAGCTGAAGTCCAGCGTCGCGCGGCCGTAGTCGTTCCAGCCATCGGTCTTGGACGAGCGCGGAAACAGGTAGTTGTAGCTCAGCTTTTCCTCGGTGATCGAGGCATTCGCACTCAGCTGGGGGCGCAGCGCGGAGGCTGCGCTCTGGGTCGCGGCGTCGGCCAGCCGCAAGCGCGCCGCCGCCGCCGCCATGTCGGGCGAGCCGCGCCAGGCTTGCTCGATCAGCGCGTCGAGCTGGGCATCGCCATAGCCCGCCCACCAGCGCTCGACCGGCCAGTCGGCCCGGGGCGCGCTCAGTGCCTGGGTGCTCTGGAGATCGGCCGGGCTTGCCAGGGCGGTGCGCTCGGCCGGAGCGGGCAGCTGAGCGCATGCCGCCAAGGCCATGACGCTGCCCAAGGTCAGCAGTGAGCGAAAGCGCCGCGATGGCATGGGTGGGGTTGCAGCAGGCGAGAACGGCATCACGGCTCCATTAAATAACTGTACTGTTTAGTTTATCATTGACCTCGAGTTGCCACAAGATAAAATGTACGGTCTGGTTCAAGAAAGGATGTCGCCATGAGAAAAAAGACCGAAGGCAAGAGACAGGCGATCCTCGATGAGGCAGCTGACCTGTTCCGGGAAACCGGCTTCGAGCGCGCCTCGATGTCCGAGCTCTGTCTGCGCGTGGGCGGCTCCAAGGCCACGCTCTACAACTACTTCTCGTCCAAGGAAGAGGTGTTCGCCGAGGTGCTGATGCAGGCGACCGAGGCGCAATTCCAGGCCACCCATGAGGTGCTCGACCCGACGCTGGATGACATCACCCAGGCGCTCGAGAGCTTTGGCCGCGGCTTGCTTACCTTGCTCTATTCGCCCCAGGTGCAGGCGGCGCGCCGGCTGGTGGTGTCCGAGATCGTGCGCTCCGACCTCGGCCGCACCTGCTACGCGCGTGGCCATGCCCGCAGCGCCGCCGAGGTGGCCGAGTTCCTGCAGCAGGCGATGGACCAGGGCAAGCTGCGCCAGGCCGATCCGAGGATCGCCAGCCTGCACCTCAAGGGCTTGCTCGAGGCGGAATGGATCGACCGCTTCATGTTCCAGATGCTCGAGACGGTCGATCCGGAGCAAATCGCCGCCTCTGTCAAGCGGGCCGTTGCTGTCTTCATGGCCGCCTACGGACCGCAGAGCGCCGGCGCCTGAGATTGCTCTGGCCTGGGGCCGGAGTCAGGCGGATGCGGGCAGGGCAAGGTAGAAAGTGATGGATATAGTTGCAATTGCCAATATTGACAAGTCAAAGGGTTTACCCTAATATCGCGTCCATTGTTTGGACCAAAAAGATGTTTTCCATGATCTCTGCTCTCACGATGCCGCTGGCCCGCGTCATGACCGATCCGGTCCGCGGCACCATGACGCTGCCGTTCGAGGCCGCCCGGCAGCAGTATTCCCTGGCCGTCAAGGTGGGCCTGCAGCCCAACTCCATGCTGGCCTACCGCAATCACTTCAAGTCGCTCGACCAGCTCGAGAAAGCCACGCTGGGCGCCTTCGCACGCCAGGTCTGAGTCCATCCCCGTACCGGCTGCCTGGCCGGTGCCGGGCAGCAAAAACAAAGAAGCCCGGGTCTCGCGACTCGGGCTTCTTTCATGGGAGCAGCGCCTTGGGCGCTGGCATCAGTTCAGCGTGTCGATGAAGCTGCGCAGCTTGTCCGAGCGGCTCGGGTGCTTGAGCTTGCGCACCGCCTTCGATTCGATCTGACGGATGCGCTCGCGCGTGACGTCGAACTGCTTGCCGACTTCCTCCAGCGTGTGGTCGGTCGACATCTCGATGCCGAAGCGCATGCGCAGCACCTTGGCCTCGCGCGGCGTCAGCGTGTCGAGGATTTCCTTGACCACGTCGCGCAGGCCGGCCTGCATCGCGGCGTCCATCGGCGCGGTGTTGGCGTTGTCCTCGATGAAATCACCCAGGTGGCTGTCGTCGTCGTCGCCGATCGGAGTCTCCATCGAGATCGGTTCCTTGGCGATCTTCATGATCTTGCGGATCTTGTCCTCGGGCATCTCCATCTTCTCGGCCAGGATCGAGGCATCGGGCTCGAAGCCATGCTCCTGCAGGTGCTGGCGGCTGATGCGGTTCATCTTGTTGATGGTCTCGATCATGTGCACCGGGATGCGGATGGTGCGCGCCTGGTCGGCAATGGAGCGGGTAATGGCCTGGCGAATCCACCAGGTGGCATAGGTCGAGAACTTGTAGCCGCGGCGGTATTCGAACTTGTCCACCGCCTTCATCAGGCCGATGTTGCCTTCCTGGATCAGGTCGAGGAACTGCAGGCCGCGGTTGGTGTACTTCTTGGCGATCGAGATCACCAGGCGCAGGTTGGCCTCGATCATCTCCTTCTTGGCGTAGCGCGACATCGCCTCGCCTTCGTTCATGCGCTTGTGGATCGCCTTCAGCTGGTCGAGCGGCACGACCACTTCGGTCTGCAGGTCGATCAGCTGCTGCTGCAGCAGCTGGATCGGCGGGATATGGCGCGCCATCGTCACGCTCCACGGCTTGTTGGCCGCGGCCTGCTTCTCGACCCACTGGCGGTTGATCAGGTTGGGCGGGAATTCCTTGACGAAGGTTTCCTGCGGCATGCGGCACTTGTCGACGATGATCTTGCGCAGCTCGCGTTCCTTCTTGCGCACGCCCTCGACCTGCTGGCGCACGGTCTCGCACAGCTTCTCGATCGCCTTGGCGGTGAAGCGGATGCTCATCAGGCGCTCGGTCAGCGCGCCCTGTGCCTTCTTGTAGGCCGGGGTGCCGTAGCCTTCGCTGCTGTAGATCTGCTGCAGCTGCTCGGACAGCGCGCGCATGTCGTCGAAGCGGCTCAGCGCCTCGCGCTTGAGTTCCTCGAGCTTGCGCGTCAGCGCCTTGGAGCCGCCCTTGCCGTCGTCGTCGTCGGCCTCGTCGTAGCTGTCGAAGTCTTCCTCGGCCACGTAGTCGTCGGCCTCGTTGGCGTTGGTGAAGCCGTCGACCACGGTCGAGATCACGACCGCGCCCGAACGGATGTCCTCGCCCATGGCCAGGATCTCCTTGATCGTGGCCGGCGACTGCGAGATCGCCGCCACCATGTCGTGCAGGCCGCCCTCGATGCGCTTGGCGATCTCGATCTCGCCTTCGCGCGTCAGCAGCTCGACCGTGCCCATCTCGCGCATGTACATGCGCACCGGGTCGGTGGTGCGGCCGAATTCGCTGTCGACGGTCGACAGCGCGGCTTCGGCTTCTTCCTCGGCTTCCTCCTCGGTCGCGGCGGTCGGGCCGGTGTTCGACAGCAGCAGGGTCTCGGCATCGGGGGTCTGTTCATAGACCGCCACGCCCATGTCGTTGAGCAGCGCGACCACGACTTCGAGCGTCTCGGCCTCGACCAGCTTGTCGGGCAGGTGGTCGTTGATCTCGCCGTGGGTCAGGTAGCCGCGGGTCTTGCCGATCTTGATCAGCTTCTTCAGGCTCTCGCGGCGCAGCTTGGCTTCTTCTTCGGTCAGGACGGTCTCGTCGAGGCCGAACTCCTTCATCAGCGCGCGTTCCTTGGCCTTGCTGACCTTCATGCGCAGCGGCTTGACCTTCTCGACCGGCGCGTCGGCGACTGCTTCCTCGGCCACCGGATCCTCGGCCAGCAATTCGTCGATGTCGCTCAGGTCGGCATCATCGAAGCCGACGTCACCGACCGCCTTGACCTCGGCCTTGGGCTTGCGGCCGCGCTTGGCCGCTGCCGGCTTGGCTGCCACCGGCTGGTCGCTGCCGCCTTCGGCCGGAGCCGCTTTCTTGCGGGCGGCACGCTTCTTGGGGGCAGCTGCCGCGAGCAGTTCGTCGGCGGCTTGGATCAGGGAGGCTTTGGTGGATTTGGTGCTCACGTACGGCGCTTTCTGCCGGGGCGCAGGCGCCGCGGCGGTTGGAACGGTGGACTCAATGGGTTAGCGCGATCCGATCTGGCAAGGCCAGACGGTCCGACCCCACGCGGGAGGTCGGCAGGCAAGCTGGATGGGCGAACATTTGGTGTGCAGTCCTTGCGGGTCTAGCATGGCTGGCTATTGGCCGGGGATGGCTTCCCTGTCGCCCGTTCTGGGGCTTTGGCCGGTCCGGAGGTGCTGCTGTCGCGCTTGCGTGACTAGTGCTTGGATTATACCCGCAGCGGCTAGTTCCCGGCTTCCAGCGTTTTTCTGAGCGCCTGCAGTTCGCGGTAGCGCTCGAGCGCCTGCGGGTCCTGGCCGACCCGGGCGATCAGCTCGGTTTCGCGCTGCTTGAGCTCGTCGATATGCAGCCGGCGCATCAGCTCGCCCAGCTCGCGCCTGAGGTCGGCCGGCGAGGGCAGGGCGACCCCGCTGCTGCCGGGCAATTCCTCGTCCTCGGGCCGCTGCAGCGCCAGCCCGCCGGCATTGAGCTCGAGCGCGAGCGCCTCGAACGGCTGGTCGCGCAAGGCCTCGCGCAGCGCGGCCCAGGGTTGCGGGCCATGCTCGTGCCACTGGGTCTCGAGCCAGGCGAACAGCGGGCCGTGCGGTGCCGGCTCATGCGCCAGCAACTGGTGGTCGTCAGCGCTGAGCCAGTCCCAGGCCTCGGGCGTGGCCAGCACCAGGCGCGCCACGCGGTCGGTGCGCCCGAGCAGTCCGCGCGCGCCGCTGCGCCTGGCGGACGGGCGCCGGCCGTCGCTGGCCGGACCGCGGCGATCGGACCGGGTGCGCTGGGTGGCTTCGGCACCTTGCTCGTAGTCGTAGTCGTAGTCGCCTGGCGGCTGGTGGCGCTGGCTGCGGTTCTGTATCTGCGCCTCCGGGCTGGCGCCGGTGTCCGACCTGGCCCTGCGCCCAGGCAGGCCGCGGCTGCGGTCCCGTTGCTCGGTCACCGACCAGATCCGGTCGAGCTCGCGCGCGTCGAGCCCGACTGCATCGGCGAACTCGCCCAGCAGCTGGCGCTTGAGCGCGCCGTCGGGCATCGAATGCCAGAGCGGCTGCGCCTGCGCCGCCATGCGCGCACGGCCCTCTGCGGTCTCGAGGTCGCAGTCGCTGGCCGCGGCTTCCTGCAGGAAGCGGCTCAGCGGCATCGCCTGCTTGATGCTCTGGGCGAAGGCGTCCGGGCCATGGGAGCGGATGAAGCTGTCGGGATCATGCTCGGGCGGCAGGAACAGGAACTTGATCGAGCGCGTGTCGCTGGCCCAGGGCAGGGCGGCCTCGAGCGCCTTGCGCGCGGCGCGCCGGCCGGCGTTGTCGCCGTCGAAGCTGAACACCACCGCATCGGTGAAACGGAACAGCAGCCGCAGATGGTCGGCGGTGCAGGCCGTGCCGAGGGTGGCGACCGCCTGCGCGAAGCCGAGCTGGGCCAGCGCGACCACGTCCATATAGCCCTCGGTCACCAGGCAATAGCCGGCCTGGCGGATCGCGCTGCGGGCCTCGAACAGGCCGTAGAGCTCTTGTCCCTTGTTGAAGACCGGGGTCTCGGGCGAGTTGAGGTACTTGGGCTCGCCCTGGTCCAGCACCCGGCCGCCAAAGCCGATGCATTCGCCCTTGACGTTGCGGATCGGGAACATGATCCGGTCGCGAAAGCGGTCGTAGCGCCTGGCCGGCCGCGCTTCCTCGCCCGCGCCGGCTGGCGTCTCTTCGGCGGCGATCACGAGTCCGGCCTCGACCAGCTGCGCGCTCTGGTAGTCGGGCAGCACGGTCGACAGGAAGCGCCAGCCCTCGGGCGCATAGCCCAGCCCGAAGGTCTTGGCGATCCGGCCCGACAGGCCGCGGCCCTTGAGGTAGTCCTGCGCGCGCTTGGCCTGGCGCAGCTGCTGGTAGTAGCTGGCGGCCACCTTGTCGAGCAGCTCGTTGAGCGTGGCCTGTTGCTGGCGCTGCTCGGCGGCGCGGGCGCGCTCCTGCGGGCTCAGGTCCTCCTGCGGCACTTGCAGGCCGGTCTGCTGCGCGAGGTCCTTGACCGCCTCGACGAAGCCGATGCCGGTGTGCTCCATCAGGAAGCCGACGGCGTTGCCATGCTTGCCGCAGCCGAAGCAGTGGAAGAACTGCTTGGTCGGGCTGACACTGAAGGAGGGCGATTTCTCGCCGTGGAAGGGGCACAGCCCCATGAAGTTGGCGCCGCCCTTCTTGAGCTGCACATAGCGACCGACGACTTCGACGATGTCGACGCGCGAAAGGAGTTCCTGGATGAAAGACTGAGGTATGGCCACGGCGCTATTTTCGCCGATGCCGCGCCGCGCTGTCGGCAGACAGAAAATGGCATTCATCCTAAAATTGATGCAATCACAAGCTCAACGCTCTCAAGGCGCTCAATTCCGGATGTCGATCGAACCATTTTCCTCCCCAGTCGGACTGTCACGGCGTGCCTGCCTGGGGGCTGGTCTGGCCTGGCTCGGCACCCTGGCCGGCTGCGCGACCCTGACCGACCCGGCGGGCCCGCAAGGCCCGGCGGTTGTGACCCGGCCCGATGTGGCGCCTGACCTCCCGCCCGAAGCCCCGCGCACCCGCGCGCCCCGCATCGGGCTGGCGCTGGGCGGCGGCGCGGCAGGCGGTTTGGCCCATGTCGGCGTGATCCAGGTGCTCGAGCAGCAGGGCCTGCTGCCCGACCTGGTGGTCGGCACCTCGGCTGGCAGCCTGGTGGCTGCGCTCTACGCCAGCGGGCGCAACGGCGCCGAGCTCGAGCAGGCCGCGCTGCGCATGGAGGAGGCCGCTATCACCGACTGGACGCTGCCGCTGTTCAACCGCGGCCTGCTGCGCGGCGATGCGCTGGCGCGCTATGTCAACGCACAGGTGCAGGGCAAGACCATCCAGGACATGAAGCGCCCGCTCGGCATCGTCGCGACCGACCTGGCCAACGGCCAGGGCATGCTGTTCCAGCGCGGCGACACCGGCACCGGGGTGCGCGCGTCGAGCGCGGTGCCGGGCGTGTTCTCGCCGGTGGCGATCGGCGGGCGCGAATATGTCGACGGCGGCCTGGTGGCCCCGGTGCCGGTGCAGCAGGCGCGCCAGATGGGGGCCGAGTTCGTGATCGCGGTCAACATCTCGAGCCCGCCCGAGGGCAACGCCACCAGTGACACCTTCAAGGTGCTGATGCAGACCTTCGACATCATGGGGCAGACCATCAACCGCTACGCGCTCTCTGAGGCCGACCTCGTGATCAAGCCCGAGTTGCGCGGCGTCGGCAGCGCGGATTTCTCGGCGCGTCAGCGCTCGATCGTGGCCGGTCGAGTTGCCATGCAGGCGGCCTTGCCGCGGCTGAATGAGTGCGCCATCAAGCCCACCTACCCGGGCTCGCAATTGCATGGCAGTTTTGACGCGGTGCTGGGGCGTACGCTCGGCGCACGCGAGACGGACGAATGGGCGGGGCGCATTGCCCGTTACAGCGACGACCACACCTTGCAGGCCTACCTGCCCCCTTCGCGCATGCCCACCTGGCAGAGTGGCACTGGCGCGACCTCAGGCAACAGTACAGCCAGCGATGCGACCTCGGGCCGCGTCGTCAAACGCTCTGTCATTCTCCGGGTCTTTGCCGTCTGCGATGGCGATCCGTCCTGGCGTGTTTTGCCCGGCGGCCTGGCACGTGTGGCCGGCGGGGACAGCGACATCGCCTCCATGCAAAAAGGCGGCAGCAGTGCAGACGTGTGGGTCA
>ERZ1034363.1578-NODE-1578-length-12608-cov-5.464927_pt1 | contig 12608 bp, 11 predicted proteins | sample MGYA00520616_ERZ1034363 | MGnify/ENA primary metagenome ERZ1034363 (study PRJEB33736, sample SAMEA104284506) | Azolla filiculoides | biome: Urban; feature: Water surface; material: Ditch water | place: Netherlands | collected 2015-10-28 | depth 0-0.1 m ...
ATGGCTATGAATACCAAAAAATTAGGCATCACCGAAGTTGTTTTACGCGATGCACATCAATCCATTTTGGCCACGCGTGTGCGCACTGAAGACATGTTGCCTATTTGTGCGCAACTCGATGAAATTGGTTACTGGTCAATTGAGTCTTGGGGTGGCGCGACATTTGATGCTTGTATTCGGTATTTAGGCGAAGATCCATGGGATAGACTACGCGCGTTAAAAGCAGCCATGCCAAAAACACCGCAACAAATGTTGCTACGCGGACAAAATTTATTAGGTTATCGTCATTATGCTGATGACGTTGTTGATAAATTCATTGAACGCTGTGCTATTAACGGCATTGACGTATTTCGAATTTTTGATGCGATGAACGATATGCGCAATATTGAGCGTGCTGTCACTGCGGTTAAAAATACCGGAAAACACGCGCAAGGTACCATTTCGTATACGACAAGCCCCGTTCATAACATTACGGCTTGGGTAGATTTAGGTAAAACCATTGAAGATATGGGCGCTGATTCTATTTGCATTAAAGATATGGCCGGACTGCTCAAACCCTACGAGGCATTTGAATTAGTCTCTAAATTGAAAAAAAGCACCTCTATTCCCATTCATTTGCATTGCCACGCGACAACCGGTTTAAGCGTTGCAACTTTAGTCAAAGCAATCGAGGCGGGCGTGGATAACGTTGATACGGCTATTTCATCGCTAAGCATGACTTACGGACACAGTCCCACAGAATCTATTGTGGCCAGTTTAGAAGGTGAAAAACGCGATACAGGCTTAGATTTAGTAAAACTCGAAGATATCGCTCATTATTTCCGTGATATGCGCAAAAAATATGCGCAATTTGAAGGCGGCTTAAAAGGCGTGGACGGTCGTATTCTCATTTCACAAGTGCCCGGTGGCATGCTAACGAACATGGAAAGCCAACTTAAAGAACAAGGCGCATCTGATAAGTTCGATGAAGTATTAAAAGAAATTCCGCGTGTGCGTGAAGATTTAGGCTTTATTCCTCTTGTTACGCCAACGTCGCAAATCGTTGGTACACAAGCGGTGATGAACGTTATGAACGGGGAACGCTACAAATCCATTGCAAAGGAAACCGCTGCGATTTTAAAAGGCGAATACGGCGTAACACCTGCGCCCGTGAATGCAGAGCTTCAAGCAAAAGTCTTAAACGGTGCGCAAGCAATTACTTGCCGCCCTGCCGATTTAATTGACGCTGAAATGGATAAACTTATTGCAGACGTTCAAGACAAAGCCAAAACGGAAAATGTAAAACTCACAGGCAACATTGAAGAAGATGCGTTAATTAATGGATTATTTGCCCAAGTCGGCTGGAAATTTTTAGCAAACCGCACTAACCCAAGCGCATTTGAACCTAAACCCGATGCAGAAAAATTTGCAGCCCAAAGCGCACCTAAAAAAGAAAGCGCCGTTGAAACTTACACCGTCAATGTTGACGGCAAAAACTTCAATGTTGCGGTTGGCCCTAGTGGTAGTGCATTATCCATTCAACCCGCTGCGAGCGCCGTCCATGCTGCGCCATTAGCTGCGGTTGCTGGCAGTGGCGCCACCATTGATTCACCCATGGCAGGTACTATTTTGAAAGTGTTAGTCAATGCGGGAAGCGAAGTGAAAGAAGGTGATATTGTCATTTTGATGGAAGCCATGAAAATGGAAACTGAAATTCGCTCTAAATTTGCGGGTGTCGTCAGTGCTGTTCATGTCAAAGAAGGAAATGCTGTCAGTAGTGGCAGCGTATTAATTACGTTATAAAAGGTTAGTTATGGAAAATTTAATTTCATTATGGCAAAGCACCGGTATTTATAACTTCACCGCTGGGCAAGCTTTTATGATGCTCGTGGGTTTTTTGTTGTTATTTTTAGCCATAAAAAAAGGCTTTGAACCCTTACTACTCTTGCCCATTGGTTTTGGTGCAATTTTGAGTAATATTCCGGTTGCCGGTATTTCACAGGAAGGGGGATTACTTTATTTTCTATATTACGGCATTAAACTTGGTATTTTCCCCCTGCTGATTTTTATGGGTGTAGGTGCCATGACAGATTTTGGCCCCATGCTAGCCAACCCTAAAACATTGCTTTTGGGAGCTGCTGCGCAGTTTGGTATTTTTGCGTCATTGCTTGGCGCACTCGCCTTAAACGCCATTCCCGGTTTGGAGTTTACATTAAAAGATGCGGCTGCCATTGGCATTATCGGCGGCGCTGATGGCCCAACGGCTATTTATGTTGCCTCCAAACTCGCGCCTGATTTACTCGGTGCGATTGCTGTAGCCGCTTATTCCTATATGGCGCTTGTGCCTTTAATTCAGCCACCCATTATGCGTGCCTTGACGACAGAAGCTGAACGCCAAATTGAAATGCAACAATTGCGTCATGTGAGCAAAACAGAAAAAATTCTTTTCCCTTTAGTTTTATTATTGCTGTCTATTTTACTTTTACCTTCCTCTACGCCATTAGTGGGTATGTTTGCATTAGGTAATTTGATGAATGCTTGCGGTGTCGTTGATCGTTTAAGTCAAACGGCACAGAATGAATTAATTAATATTGTCACTATCTTTTTAGGTTTGGCTGTTGGCTCAAAATTGAGTGCCGAAGCCTTTTTGCAGTTTAAAACCCTTGGAATTTTAGCGCTTGGCGCGGTGGCTTTTGCCATTGGCACAGCATCTGGCGTGATTATGGCAAAAGTGATGAATCGCTTTAGCGATACACCAATCAATCCATTAATTGGCGCAGCGGGTGTATCAGCTGTTCCTATGGCGGCTCGCGTAGCCAATAAAATTGGCCTTGAAAGCAATCCGCACAATTTCTTATTGATGCACGCGATGGGTCCCAATGTAGCAGGTGTTATTGGCTCGGCCGTTGCGGCGGGTGTTTTATTAAGTTTAATTAAATAATTACATTTCGCTCACAAAAAAGGCGCAACACATGTTGCGCCTTTTTTTATGGAACTTTTAATTACCAATTAAGGTAATTTCGACAACTCCGACACTTTGTCGTAATCCACGCCAACACTGACAATAAAACTGGTTGCTTCTTCAATATTCATTGCAGATTCAAGTACTTTATCTTTACCCACAATCACCGTAAATCCTGATGTTGGATTAGGTGACGTTGGAATAAATAACACATATTTATCTGCCGCACGATTGGTCACATAAGCGGGCACCCAAATACCTTCTTTAGGATATTCGACGTACACCACTTCTTTAGCAACCGTTTGATTTTGTGACGAGAACATACTAATGACTTTTTTAAGTACACGGTAAATCGTACTTAAAAAGGGAATTCTGTCCATAATAAAATCAATGGCCGCAATCACCCAAAAACGGCCTTCTTCAACAAGTTTGTAACCAATGGACACAAGCACAACGCAACTAAGTGCTAAGAAAAGCACCGTATAAAGCGTGCTATCTGCGTAGCCGTAGACAAAACGCACCATATCGGCGAGTAAGTCCTTCACAAAAAATAGAATTTTAATAATGACGGCAATCGGAATAACCGCAAAAATGCCGATTAAAAAGTAGTTAAATAATTTTTTTATTTTATCTTTCATCACATCCTCCTCAAAAAATCGTATTGAACACCACGTTTCGTGCGAACATTATTTTTTTGTAGCTAATCGTTTAAGTGGAAACACACACTGAAAACAACTGCCTTTTCCTAATTCACTACGAATCATAAGCTGTGCATCATGCCGCATTAACACATGTTTCACAATCGCTAATCCTAAGCCCGTACCATTTATTTTATGCGATCGTTTTGTCTCAACACGATAGAAACGCTCTGTTACGCGTGAAATATCGCTAGTTGCAATTCCCTCGCCTTCATCAATTACATCGAGCAACAACGCATTTTCGGTTTGATACCAGCGTATTTTCACTTGCGTATCTTCAAGTGAGTATTTCAACGCGTTACCCAGTAAATTTGAAAATGCACTGTGTAATTCATGCTCTTCACAAAACAACATTGCATCAGAATCGAGAATTAATTCAATGCGCCCAGCATTAAAAGAGGCTTCATTTTCATCGCATATCTGCATGAGCAAAGCGGGAATATCCACAATTTCATGTTTTTTACTTTTCGTTTCAAGACGCGCTAACAGCAGCAAATCATCGACTAAATGTTGCATTCTGTCGGTTTGGCCGAGCATATTACTGATAGAATGCGCAAATAGCGGTGACATTTCCTCGTTCATATCTTGCAGCGTTTCAAGATACCCACGCATGACAGTCAATGGTGTGCGGAGTTCGTGTGACACATTCGCTACAAAATCTTTACGCATCCGCTCCATTTGCTTTAGCTGTGTCACGTCTTGCGCCAAAAGCAGACGTAAACCCGCGCCATAATTAATAATGCGCACAGCCAGTGTCACTTGATCATTGAGCGGTGAAGTCAACGTCACTGGTTCGTCATATTTTTTCGATTTTAAATAGTGAATAAATTCGGGGAAACGAATCAAATTTTGAATGCGCTGCCCTTTATCAGATTGACGCAACCCTAAAATATCACGAGCGGCTTTATTGGCCCACTCAATTTCATCGGTGCTATTGAGAACGACTGCAGCGTCAGGCAGCGCTTCGGTCGATTGACGAAATTGATCGACCATTTTGCCCAGTTTCTTTTTTCGACGTTTATTATTCTTTTTTATGCGGTAAATATGGTAATAAACTTCCTCCCACACGCCATTACTTTGAGGGTAATCACCTTGAGCGCCTGTGCGCAGCCATTTTTCTAACCGATTGATTTGGCGTAGATGTCGATAGAGCGTGAAAATCAGCAATGCAAAAAGCAATGGTAAAAATAATTTTGTAAATAACCCGATAATACATACAACAAAAAACAGAAGTATAAAAGTGAATATTTCACGTTGCCAAATTACCATTCATTTTCTCGTCACTGATTCATGGAAAAACGGTAGCCAAAGCCGCGTACCGTCTGTACTAAGTCTTCTCGTCCATAGGTTTCTAATATTTTACGCAATCGACGAATATGGACATCCACCGTGCGCTCTTCAATGTAGACACTTCGCCCCCACACTTGATCAAGCAACTGGGTGCGATTAAATACTTTATCAGGGTGCGTCATGAAAAACTGCATTAACCGAAATTCAGTTGGACTCACGTCAACAAGCACTTCACCAATCATAAGTCGATGCTGCTCTGTATCCAAAATCAAATCCCCCACAATAATTTGTGGCGACCACTGATGTTTACTGCTACGACGCAGCACTGCCCGCAATCTTGCAACCAACTCACGCGGGGAAAACGGCTTGGTCATATAATCATCCACGCCACACCCAAAACCACGAATTTTATCTTCTTCTTCGCCACGCGCGGTTAATAAAATAATCGGCAATTCTTGATAAGTTGGCTCTTTGCGCAAACGTCTTGCCCATTCTACGCCACTTACATTAGGGAGCATCCAATCAAGCAGGATTAAATCAGGGAGCGTATTATCTAAAAATCGCTGCGCGTCGCTGGTATTGGCGGCCGCATGAACAGTAAATCCCGCCTGCTCAAGTACCACAATTAACATTTCACGAATGGCGTCTTCGTCTTCGACAACTAGAATAATAAAATTAGGCATAGCGCTAACATCACCCCAAATCAGGATAAAGGAATTAAAAGGTAAAAACGTCATTTCACAAAAATAGCCTAATATCATTACGTTAAATGATAGCAAAAACCGGAAATACGTTTCTATGAAAATTATATGACATTGTAACAATCCCTTTATGACGCTTTGATGACAAGAAAATCTATATAAAAATGAAGCAAGTTTGAAAAATTATGCGTAAAAAGCTGATTTTTACGCTAAAAATTGCCATACTCAGCATTTTTTTCATTCTTATTTTTCTTTTTTTCTTTTACAGAGTTTTGAAATGTCACCACATCTCAGTGAATTACAACGCCGTCGCACCTTTGCGATTATTTCCCACCCTGACGCGGGAAAAACCACCGTTACCGAAAAATTATTACTTTTCGGCGGTGCCATTCAGTTAGCAGGCTCAGTCAAAGGTCGCAAAGCGGCGCGTCATGCCACCTCTGACTGGATGGAAATGGAAAAAGAGCGTGGTATTTCTGTCACCACCTCTGTGATGCAATTTGAGCATAAAGATTGTGTAATTAATTTGCTCGACACGCCCGGACACGAAGACTTCTCAGAAGATACGTATCGCACGTTAACAGCGGTGGATTCTGCATTAATGATTATTGACGTCGCTAAAGGCGTTGAAGAGCGGACAATTAACTTAATGGAAGTCTGTCGTCTACGCACCACGCCGATTTTAACGTTTATCAACAAACTCGACCGTGAAGGCCGCGAACCCATTGAGTTACTTGATGAAGTGGAAAATGTATTAAAAATTGCCTGCGCTCCTATGACGTGGCCCATTGGTATGGGGAAACGCTTTAAAGGGGTTTATCATCTCTACAAAGATGAAGTACATTTATTTAGCGCTCAACATGGCGGCAAAATTGCCGAAGCAGAAGTCATTAAAGGCCTTGAAAATCCGAAATTAGATGAACTGCTCGGCGATCAAGCGCAAGAATTACGCGATGAAATCGAACTCGTCAAAGGCGCTAGCCATGAATTTAATTTAGAAGCCTATTTAGCAGGTAAATTGACACCCGTGTTCTTTGGCTCTGCGGTGAATAACTTTGGTATTTTAGAATTACTCGACGCCTTTGCCGAATACGCGCCCTCGCCTTTGCCGCGTGAAGCCGTGCAGCGTGAAGTGTTGCCAAGTGAAGAAAAGTTCACTGGTTTTGTCTTTAAAGTGCAAGCTAATATGGATCCGTCGCATCGTGACCGCGTGGCGTTTTTGCGCGTTTGTTCGGGTAAATTTGATAAAGGTATGAAAATTCATCATGTCCGCTTAGGTAAAAGCATTCAAATTGCCAATGCGATTACATTCCAAGCGGCAACCCGAAATGCCGTTGAAGAGGCTTATGCGGGCGATATTATCGGTATGCACAATCACGGCACCATTCAAGTCGGCGATACCTTTACGCAAGGTGAAACGCTTAAATACGGCGGCATTCCCTATTTCGCACCAGAATTATTTCGTCGCGTGGTATTAAAAGATCCTCTTCGCGCTAAAGCCTTGCAAAAAGGCTTAATTCAATTAACCGAAGAAGGCGCAACGCAGCTATTTCGCCCATTAAAAAATAATGACCTAATTTTAGGCGCGGTAGGGGTATTGCAATTTGACGTGACCGCGTTTCGATTAAAAAGTGAATATAACGTCGAATGTGTTTACGATGCAGTCGCTATTTCAACTGTTCGCTGGGTAAGCTCAGATAATCCTGCAAAACTCGAAGAATTTAAGCGTAAAGCGTTTGATAACTTAGCGGAAGATGGTGGCGGTTATTTAGTTTACGTTGCGAATAGTCGCGTAAATTTACAACTTGCGCAAGAGCGTTATCCTGATATTACATTCAGTTCAACACGCGAATTGTAAATATATACAAAGGTCGGATTACTTAAAAATAATCCGACCAGTTATTGTCTTCAATCTAAGTTTAACCAAAAAACAAACCGATCAAAGCAGTTGTCATTCTAAAAATCAAAACATCATAGTTAAAAATTTCAAAATTACTATTTTTTAGTTGAATTACATTTATTTCTGTATGATAAATGGTAGCAACGAGCATATTGAGTTAAATTCAATAAATATATTTAGTAAGCTAGGATAAATTAAAGACAATGATGAACGAAGTTATTTTTTTAGGATGCGCCTATTTCATTGGTTTACTTGCAACTCGTTTATTTTTTCCGCCCTTAGTTGGTTATTTGCTGGCTGGATATTGTCTAAATGTATTTGACATCGCGCCTTTACCTGCACTTAGTCACTTAGCAGATATTGGTATTGAATTATTGCTCTTCACCGTAGGATTAAAAATAAAACCTCGCTCGCTAATCAAACAAGAAGTGTTAAGTGTGGGTGGATTGCATTTAATTATTGTCACAGGTGTGTCCGTGGCGTTATTTCTCTTGCAAGGTGGTCATATTACAGGCGGGATAATATTGGGTGCAAGCCTTGCATTTTCGAGTACTGTTTTAGCCGTTAAGGTGCTTGAAGACAATAACGAATTATCAACGCTTCATGGACGTGACGTGGTAAGTATTTTAATTCTACAAGATATTATTGCTATTGGCTTATTAGCCGTAGCAGATGGGAAAACGCCTAGCCCGTGGGCATTTTCATTGCTTGCTTTACCCTTTATTCGCCCATTTGCCCACTGCTTATTAACGTTGACTCATAGTGAGGATTTACGTCTATTACTTGGTGTTTTTTTCGCATTAACGGGAAGTGCGCTTGCAACCCATGTTGGTATTTCAGCGGATATTGGTGCTTTATTAATGGGAATTGCATTAGCGTCTCATACTAAAACAGAAGATATCGCTGATAAATTATGGGGATTGAAAGAAATATTGCTAGTCGCCTTCTTTATTCAAATTGGTTTGAACGAATTGCCTAATGTTCAACAAGTCAAAGAGGCGTTTTTTCTACTGTTGATGTTACCCCTACAAGGCGTATTATTTTTTATGCTGTTTGTTTTTTTTGGACTACGCACTCGCACGGCTTTTATTTCATCTTTGGCGTTGATGACATATAGCGAATTCGCTTTAATCACAACAGATGCTGTCGTTGATGCAAATTTATTATCCTCGGAATGGCAAGCAACAATCAGCCTTGCTGTAGCGGGTTCTCTCGCCATTGCCGCACCGTTAAATCACTTTTCACATCGCCTTTTTTCAGCATTAGAGCCTTTCTTAAACCATTTTGAACGTAAAGGAAAACATCCAGACCGTTTGCCCGACAGTATTGGTGTGGCTGAGTGGATTATTTTTGGCATGGGAAGAACGGGCATTTCTGCTTATTTAGCGTTGCATGAAAAAGAACAACGTGTGGTGGGATTTGATGCGGACCCCACTATTTTAGAAAAATTGCTTGCTGATGGACGACGTGTGGTTTATGGCGACGCAGAAGATATTGAATTACTAAATAGTTTACGTCTTGATCATGTTAAAGGGATTCTCTTAACTATGCCTGACTTTGAAGCACGGCGTTCTGCTACGATGCGCTTAAGAAAACGAGGCTTTAACGGTCATATTGGAACTATTGGTTATTACAGTGAAGAACAGGACGTTTTAGGATCATCTGGTGCGGATTTTGTGATTCACCCACTCACACAAGCAGGATCGCATTTAGCGAAGAAAATGTTTTTTCATGATAGCTGAATACGTCAAAAAGTAAATTCTATTTTTAAGAAAAATAAACCTCCAAATAAATCTAAATATTGACAATGTAAGGTTCATGTAAGCTGATTGCTATATAGTGAAACACAAGTGAATATGTAAATGATAAATGGAGTAAAAATGAAAAATAAAGTAAGTTCATGCTTGGCTGCATTGTTATTGTCGATGCTATCTAATCAAGTTATTTCATGTGATATTGATACTGTTTTCAGCGGTACTTTAGAATTAAATACGACCTATGATAAAAAATGGCATCATGAAAAATCATTCATTAAAAAATGGGACAAACGTTCCCATAAAAACATCGGTACTATTGTGGGTGAAATCATTCCCATAAAGCGGAGTCTTTGGCTAGTTAAAGATGCCAAAGATAAAGAGATTGGCAGGATTGACGGTGACTTAATTTTTTCAGCTAACAATGACCTGTGCAACAAAGAAATCATAAAACTAGAACATAGAACAAATAACAAATATTTTGTAACGAAAAATAATCGCTTTATTGCTGAAATCAATGGGCGATTGCCAAGAATATATTAATAATTTTTGGATACACAATGAAAATTCTCGTTGTTGAGGATGATGCGATTTTGGGTATGGGGCTTTATAAAAGTCTAAGCGGTAATGGATTTGAGGTAACTTTAGCCACTACGGGAGGATATGCAGAAAGTATTTTTTATCAAAAATACGACTTGATCATAATGGATCTTGGGTTGCCAGATATAGATGGAGTGAATTTACTCAAAAAGTTGAGAAAAAAGTCGATTGTCCCAGTGCTCATTCTTTCTGCTAGAAGCGATGTTAATGATCGAATAAAAGGATTGGAATGTGGTGCAGATGATTATATGGTCAAACCATTTGAATTAAATGAATTATTAGCTAGAGTGAGAGCATTAGGTCGTAGAGCCTTGAATTTCGAGACCGATGTGACGATAGGAAAAATCAAATTTAATCCTATCGAACATCAAATCAAGATCGGCAATGAAATACTCGTGCTACCGCTTCGTGAATATAAAATATTAGAGGTTCTCATGCTCAAGAGAGGCAGTGTAGTAACTAAAGATAATATTGCCGATCGCTTAGGCTCTCGTTATGGTGACTTGAGTGACAATGCAATTGAAGTTTACATTCATCGTTTGCGTAAGCGATTTGAATCACTCGATGTGCATATCAAAACTATTCGTGGATTGGGTTATTTACTTGAAGAAAACAGGTAAAGACAACTCATGCTCACCTACCATCAAAAATTTTTAAAATTTCTGCTTGCAATGATTATTTTATTCATTGCATTAAATATTTCTTATTTATTTCTGCCATTCAAAGACGGTTACCCTTTTTTAGCCATATATCCAGCGACATTTTTGATTTTTATGCTGTGTGGTTTTGTACCGGGTGTTGCGGCGACTTTAATCAATACGGTTATTTCTTTGTATTACTTCACCGTACCTTATTATTCATTTGAAGTTCACAATTATTTAGGATTGATTACGTTATCAATTTATCTATTGTCGTCAATCATTATTGGTTACATTATTTATAAACTTCAACATATTACAGATGATCTTCGAGAAACCAATAAAAAATTAGATATTGCATTAAACTCACAAAAACAGTTTGTTGAAAATGCAGCGCATCAGCTACGCACTCCATTAGCTGGACTAAAATTAAATGCCGATTATGCGTTATCAATTAATGATTATGACGCTGTAAAATCAATACTTATTGATATAAAAGAAGCCACGAATCGAGCAGTTCATTTAGTGACACAGTTGTTAGTGCTTGCAAAATCAGAATCTATTTCAGATATGGCATTTGGAAAAATAACGGATTTAAGCGTTATTACAAAAGAATGTGCAAAACACTGGGTTCCCAAGGCGCTGTCAAAAAATATAAATATGACATTTGATGCCCCAACGTATCCAACCTATATTCTCTGTGATGAAACATTGATTTGGGAATTAATTAGTAATTTATTAAGCAATGCCATCTGTTACGGTCGATATAACGGAAATATTGATGTAAAAATCGTGGATGATAAGGATGTATTTTTAATCAGCATCAAAGATGATGGCGTGGGCATTCAAGATGATGAACTACAACATATTTTTAAACGTTTTTATCGTATATCCGGTAGTGCGGGTAGTGGGTGTGGATTGGGTCTTGCGATCGTTAAAGAAATTGCTAATATTCACAAAGCAAACGTTACGATTATTAGCGGTTCTTTTTGCGAGGGTACGAGCGTTAAAATTGCGTTTAAAAAATACTTTATCAATGGGACTTGAAATGGGGGATGTATATGCTTAAGCAAATTTTCCCGCATTTCATGTATTTTTAGAGCCGTTATCAATTTTAATTATCCTGCAAAGCTCAAAGAGTTCAAGCGCAAAACGTTTGATAATTGAGCTGAGTGACGGTGACGTAGTGTATATTGCAAATACTGGCGTAAATTTGCGAATTTTAAATATATACAAGGTCGGATTACGACCCATATCACAAAGTGATTCAAATAATGTATTGACTGCATTCATATTAAGCATGGTAATCAAACGGCAGTCTATGGCGGTAGAAGTACTCCACAGTAAAAACTAAAGCAACCAAACAGATTGGACTACATGATAGAACACTAATTGCAGTACCACGTTTCATAACATTCGTTATCGATGATACGGATGATTTTGCAAAATACTCCACGCGCGATAAATTTGTTCAGCCGCCACAATACGCACAAGCGGATGCGGAAAGGTTAAATTCGACAAACACCACGATTCACGCGCCCGTTGCTTGACCTCCTCGGCTAGTCCTTCAGGGCCGCCAACGAGTAAACAAACGTGCTGTGTATTGTTTTGCCAACGCTCAAGCGACTGCGCTAATTCTTGTGTATTCCACAGTTTCCCCCCTAAATCCAGCGTAACCAAATGACTACCACTAGGAATAGCTGCAAGCATACGCTCGCCTTCTTCTTTGACAATTCGCGCCACATCGCTATTTTTACCGCGTTTACCAGCAGGAATTTCTTTTAGCACTAATTCAAAATCACGCGGCAAACGCTTTGCATAGTCTTCATAACCTTGCTTTACCCAAGACGGCATTTTTGTGCCAACAGTAATTAAATGAATTTGCATCATTCACTCTCGTTATTGTCGCGTTTTAACTGACTTTTATGCCCTTGTGACAAACGCAAAATACCACGCAAAATATCGACTTCTTTGCTGTAAAGCTGCGCACGATTGTATAAACGACGTAAACGACGCAAAATGGATTTGGATTTTTCATCTTGTACAAAACCAATATCACTGAGCGCCTGCGCTAAATGCGTATAAA
>ERZ1034363.1580-NODE-1580-length-12607-cov-4.281165_pt1 | contig 12607 bp, 11 predicted proteins | sample MGYA00520616_ERZ1034363 | MGnify/ENA primary metagenome ERZ1034363 (study PRJEB33736, sample SAMEA104284506) | Azolla filiculoides | biome: Urban; feature: Water surface; material: Ditch water | place: Netherlands | collected 2015-10-28 | depth 0-0.1 m ...
CAGTGCGAATGTCCGGGAAGAAAACCAGGGCCGATGCGTTGAACGGGTCTTCGACCACGGTGTTGTAGGTGATGCGCGAAATGAAGCCGAGCGTGCCTTCCGAGCCGATCATCAGGTGCGACAGGATGTCGATCGGGTCTTCGTAATCGATCAGTGCGTTGAGGCTGTAGCCGGTGGTGTTCTTGATCTTGAACTTGTGGCGGATGCGCTCGGCAAGTTTGGCATTGTTGCGCGTGTCGCGGCCGAGGCGCTCCAGTTCGCCGAGCAGCACGGCATGGCTTTTCGAAAAGGCATCGACGCTCAGGTGATCCTCGGTGTCGAGCACGCTACCGTCGGCCAGCATGACGCGCATGCCGGCCAGGGTACGGTAACTGTTCTGGGCCGTGCCGCAGCACATGCCGGACGCGTTGTTGGCGGCAATGCCACCGATCTTGGCGGCGCCGATGGAGGCGGGATCGGGACCGATTTTCTTGCCGAAAGGAGCGAGCCGGCGATTGACCTCGCCACCGACAATGCCGGGACCGACCTTTACCTTGCTGGCATCGGCGTTCAGTTCGTAGGTGGCGAAACCTTCGCCGATCAGGGCGAGGATGCCGTCGGTGATGGCCTGGCCGGAGAGGCTGGTGCCTGCTGCACGGAAGGTGATCGGCGTTTGGGTCTGGTGGGCGGTTTTGAGGACGGACTGAAGTTCGGCTTCGGATTCGATGACGGCGATGACCTGTGGCGTCAGGCGATAGAAGCTGGCGTCGGTGCCGTAGGCGAGGCGGCGGAGGTCGTCGGTGATGACCTGGTGTTCTGGGAGAGATTTTTTGAGTTGCTGGATTAGGTCGGTCATGGGTTTGTCTCGGGTTTGTTGTTTGTGTTTAGGCGACTAATGGGCTCGGGAAAACAACCATCACCCGCGTTCCTTCAACATATCCCGCAAGCGCTTTGAAGCCGGCTTCAAAGGTACCCGAACCGACGTCCACGCCCCCTGCCGCGCAGGCACCAGCCAGGCAAACCGACTCCCCAGCCAGGTAGCAATCCCATACAGGAATGGCGACCGATAAACCGCCGCCCAGCCTCGCCAAACCGAAGTCATCAGCCGACTATAGGCAGCCCCCTGGCCGACCATCGAAGGATTCGCATGCGGTTTCGAAAACGCCTCCTCCCGAAGTCGCATCAACAAATCCGGAATCGGAATCTTCACCGGACAAACCTCGCCACAGGCCCCGCACAGCGACGAGGCCGTAGCCATCGTCGATGTCGCTTCCAGCCCGAGCATATGCGGCGAGATGATCTTGCCGATGGGCCCCGGATAGGTCGTGCCATAGGCATGGCCGCCAATCCGCGTATAGACCGGGCAGTGGTTCATGCAGGCGCCGCAGCGGATGCATTGCAGTGTCTTGCGCAATTGCTCGTCGGCATAGGCCTGGCTGCGGCCGTTGTCGAGCAGGACGAGGTGCACTTCGCTCGGGCCGTCCTTCTCGCCCGGTTGGCGCGGGCTGGAGATCATGTTGAAGTAGGTCGAGATGTTCTGGCCGGTCGCCGAGCGGGTGAGCAGGGAGAGCAGGGGCGGGATGTGCTCGAGCTTTTCGACGATTTTCTCGATGCCGGTGATGGCGATATGCACCGGCGGCGCGGTGGTGCTCAGGCGGCCATTGCCTTCGTTTTCGACCAGGCACAGGGTGCCGGTTTCGGCGACGGCGAAATTGACGCCGGACAGGCCGATGTCGGCGACAAGGAATTTCTCGCGCAGCACCTTGCGGCCGATCTGGATCAGTTCATCGACGTTGTCGGTGTAATCAACGCCTTCGACTTTTTCATGGAACAGCTTGGCGATCTCTTCCTTGGTCTTGTGGATCGCCGGCATGATGATGTGCGACGGCTTTTCGCCGGCGAGCTGGACGATGTATTCGCCCATGTCGGATTCCAGAGCGCCGATGCCCGCCGCTTCGGCGGCGTGGTTGAGCTCGATTTCCTCGCTGACCATGGACTTGCCCTTGACCATCAGCTTGGCGCGGCGCGACTGGCAGAGGCCGAGGATGATGGCGTTGGCTTCATCCGGCGTCTCGGCCCAGTGGACCTGGATGCCGTTTCTGGTGAGATTTTCTTCAAGGCGAAGCAGTAGTTCGGGCAGCTTTCCCAGGTTGTACTGGCGAATCTGCTCGCCCAGCGTGCGCAGGCTTTCCAGCTCCTCGGCATCCGGAAACTGGCCGGCCCGCTTGGTCATCAGGAAATCCATGGCGCCGCGGAAGCTTTGACGCAGGAAGGGGTTGTCGACCACGGCCTTGGCCCGGTCGCGGAAGCCTTCGGCCGGCTTGAAGTGAATAGGCTGGGCGTTCATTGCGCATCTCCCATCAGCAGAACGATCAGTTCCTTCGGGCCATGCGCGCCGTAGGCCAGGGTGACCTGGATGTCGGCCGTTTTCGAGGGGCCGGAAATGAGCAGGGCGTTGGTCGGCAGGCCATCCTTCCAGCCTTCGGCCTGGGTCGCTTCGTAAAAAGTGTTGTAGATCTTGCCGGCGTCGAGCAGGACGATATGCACGGGCGGCACCAGCGACATCAGGCGCGGCTCGGCGGCGTCCGGCCAGAGGATCAGCGTGCCGGTCTCGGCGATGGCGGCGCGGGCGGCGGTCAGGCTGGCCGGAATGGCTGTGAACATTTCGGTCTTCCAGGCTTCGATGGGCAACTCATAGGTCGGGCACTCGATGCCCTGGCGCGGCAGTTCGTCCAGCGCGGCCTCGCCGTGTGCTGTGCCTTCGGCCACGAGGAGCTTGTCGATCTGGCGTGCCGCCAGAACTTCGCGCAGTTTGGCCAGCCACGAGGCGGGCGTGACGGCATGCACCTCGGCGTGGGCGAATTCGATGTGCTGGCGGAAGCGTGCCATTTTTTCAGCGGCGCTTTCCACCGGGCGGTGCGCGGCGAACCAGGCGGCCACGTCGGGTTCCGGCTTGGGTAGCAGGGGGGCGGCTTTCAGCTTGGCCAGAATGCGGTCACGGGCACTCATTTCACAGTCCTCCGCAGCAAAAAGCTGGCGATGTGTTCGCCCGGCAGGCTGGGTGTTTTGCGACCTTCCTGTTCGTCCTTCCAGGCGGCGTGGCCGAGAATATTCATAAGGCAGCCGCAATCGGCGCTGACGACGCGCTCGGCACCGCTGGCCTTGAGCGCCTTGACCTTGTCTTCGACCATGGCGCCGGAGATTTCCGGCTGTTTGACCGAGAAGGTGCCGCCGAAACCGCAGCATTCAGATTCATGATCCTGCTGCGCCACTTTGACGCCCTTAAGGCCACCGAGCAGTTTGCGCCCGGTCAGATGGACGCCCATTTCGCGGCGCGCCGAGCACGAGGTGTGGAGCACCACGGTGCAGTCGCTGCCCGTGTCCTGCGGCTGGAAATCCAGCACATTGACGAGAAAGTCGGTGAGTTCGTAAATCCGCACCGACAGGGCTTCGGCCTGCGCCTTGCGCGCCGGATCGGCGGCGAACAGCGTCGGGTAGTGGTGCTTCATCATGCCGGCGCAGGAGCCGGAGGGAACGACGACCGGCCAGTTTTCAGGGAACAGGGTCAATTGCTGCGCCGCCACCTTGCGGGCCTCATCGGGGAAGCCGCTGGTATAGGCCGGCTGGCCGCAGCAGGTTTGTTCTTCCGGAAAATGAACGCGGATGCCTTGGCGTTCGAGCAGGGTGATCGCATCCATCCCCGCTCCGGGGAAAAACTGATCAACCACGCAGGTTGCGAAGAAATAAACATCAGTTGGCCGTGGCAGCGCGGATTCCGGTCGGTTCATTTTGTCTCCGGTGTGAATTATTTAACGGTAAAGTGGTAAGACCAATGTTCGTGCAAGTGAAAATTTACGTGAATACCGTGACTTAGTCAAATAACTAAGGGTATATCCTATACTTGCGCTTTACCGATTCGATGATTAGAATTCGTTGGTCTTACCAATCATGCCGAGTCCGATGCCCCTCAACAAAGTGCAGGTCCCGCGTATTTCCGATGCCGTCGCTGCTTCGCTCGAGCGCCGCATCCTGGAAGGCTCGCTCAAGCCGGGCGACCGCCTGCCGCCGGAGCGCGAACTGGCGACCGAGTTTGGCGTGTCCCGGCCGTCGCTGCGCGAGGCGATCCAGAAGCTGGCGTCGAAGGGCATGGTACAGAGCCGGCAGGGCGGTGGCACCTATGTGACCAATGCGCTCGAGGCGACTTTCTTTGACCCGTGGCAGGACATGATGGACAACCATCCGAACCTGCGCGAGGACATGCTGGAATTCCGCCGCATGATCGAAGGCCAGGCGGCCGAATGGGCGGCCGAACGCGCCACCGAGGCCGATCTGACGCGTCTTGGTCAGCGCTTTACCGTATTGAATGCCTCGTTTTCGCAAGAAAGCATGGATCAGCGCTCCGAGGCCGATATCGCCTTTCATCAGGCGGTTGGCGAGGCCAGCCATAACGCCTTGCTGGGCCACCTTTCGGCGGCCTTGTTGCGCCTCATGCACGACAACATCCGCCTCAATCTCGGTGAACTGAAAACCGTGCCGGCGGCTGGCAACCTGCTCAAGAGCCAGCACGCCGCCATCTACGAGGCCATAGTCGCCCGCAAGCCGCAGGCGGCCCGCGCTGCCGCTGAAACACACATCGATTTCGTCCGCGAAACGCTGGCCCAGACGCTGCGCAGCGTCGCCCGCCGCGAAACGGCGGCACGTCGCCTGAGTCCCGATTTTTCCGAATCCACTTCCTGATTTTCACTTTCACTTTTCCAGCAAGGAACCCTCATGGAACCGCTCGTCCTACCGTTTGAAAAACTCCGCATGAACGACGTCGACAAAGTCGGCGGCAAGAATTCGTCGCTTGGCGAAATGATCAGCCAGCTGGCTGATACCGGCGTCCGCGTCCCCGGTGGCTTTGCCACCACGGCGCAGGCTTACCGCGACTTCCTCGCCCAGTCCGGCCTCGATGCCAAGATCAACGCCGTCCTCGACGTGCTCGATGTCGATGATGTCAATACGCTGGTCAAGACCGGCGCCGAGATCCGCCAGTGGATCATGGACACCCCCTTCCCGATGGACCTGACCATCGCCATCACCGAGCAGTACCAGCGCCTGGTTGCCGATTCGACTACCGACATGTCCTTCGCCGTTCGCTCGTCCGCCACCGCCGAAGACTTGCCGGATGCCTCCTTTGCCGGCCAGCAGGAAACCTTCCTGAATATCGTCGGCCTGGAAAACATCCTGCATGCCATCAAGGAAGTGTTCGCCTCCCTGTACAACGACCGCGCCATTTCCTACCGCGTGCATAAGGGCTTCGTCCATGCCGACGTCGCCCTGTCCGCCGGTATCCAGCGCATGGTCCGCTCCGACAAGGGCGCGGCCGGCGTGATGTTTACGCTCGATACCGAATCCGGCTTCCGCGACGCCGTCTTCGTCACTTCCTCCTACGGCCTTGGTGAAACCGTCGTCCAGGGCGCCGTCAATCCCGACGAGTTCTACGTGCACAAGCCCATGCTCGCCGCCGGCAAGCACGCCGTCGTGCGCCGCAACCTCGGCTCGAAGATGATCAAGATGACCTTCTCGGCCGAAAAGGTCGCCGGCAAGTCGGTCGTCACCGAAGAGGTCGAAGAATCCCTGCGTCACCAGTTCTCGCTCAATGACGCCGAGGTCATGGAACTGGCCCGCTACGCGATGATCATCGAAAAGCACTACGGTCGTCCGATGGACATCGAGTGGGGCAAGGACGGTATCGACGGCAAGCTGTATATCCTGCAAGCCCGTCCGGAAACCGTGCAGTCGCAGGCCGGCGCCGGCAAGGTCGAGAAGTTCAAGCTCAAGCAGTTCTCCAAGGTGCTCGCCTCCGGTCGTGCCATCGGCCAGAAGATCGGTGTCGGCCCGGTCCGCATCGTCAAGGACCCGAAGGAAATGGACCAGGTCAGGCCGGGTGACGTGCTCGTCGCCGACATGACCGATCCGAACTGGGAACCGGTCATGAAGCGCGCCTCGGCCATCGTCACCAACCGTGGCGGCCGCACCTGTCACGCCGCCATCATCGCCCGCGAACTGGGCATCCCGGCCATCGTCGGCTGTGGCGACGCGACCGAAACGCTGACCGAAGGCGAAATCGTCACGGCCTCCTGTACCGAAGGCGATACCGGCCACGTCTATCGCGGCAAGCTCGATTACGAAATCTCCTCGCGCGACATCACCGCCATGCCCGATGTCCCGGTCAAGGTCATGATGAACGTCGGCAACCCCGAACTCGCCTTCGAGTTCGCCCAGCTGCCAAACGCCGGCGTCGGTCTCGCCCGCGTCGAATTCATTATCAACAACGTCATCGGCATCCACCCCAAGGCCATCCTCGACGTCGAGCGCCTGCCGTCGTCGAAGCGCGAGGAAATCAAGCGCCGCGCCCGTGGCTACGCCTCGCCCAAGGAATTCTTCGTCGAAAAGCTGGTCGAAGGCGTCTCCACCATCGCCGCCGCCTTCTGGCCGAACCCGGTCATCGTCCGTCTCTCTGACTTCAAGTCCAACGAGTACCGCAAGCTGCTCGGCGGCGAGCTCTACGAGCCGGAAGAAGAAAACCCGATGCTCGGCTTCCGCGGTGCCTCGCGTTACATCGCCCAGTCCTTCCGCGACTGTTTCGAGATGGAATGCCGCGCCATGAAGAAGGTCCGCGAAGAAATGGGCCTGACCAACGTGCAACTGATGGTGCCCTTCGTGCGTACCGTCGGCGAAGGCCAGGCCGTTGTCGATCTGCTGGCCGAGCATGGCTTGAAGCAGGGCGAACACGACCTCAAGCTGATCATGATGTGCGAAATCCCGTCCAACGCCTTGCTGGCCGACGATTTCCTCAAGATATTCGACGGCTTCTCGATCGGCTCCAACGACCTGACCCAGCTCACGCTCGGCCTCGACCGCGACTCCGGCCTCGTCGCCAACCTCTTCGACGAACGCGACCCGGCCGTCAAGATGCTGCTCGCCATGGCTATTTCCTCGGCCAACAAGGCCGGCAAGTACATCGGCATCTGCGGCCAGGGCCCCTCCGATCACCCTGATCTGGCCGAATGGCTCATGGATCAGGGCATCAACAGCATCTCGCTGAATCCGGACACTGTGGTCGACACCTGGACCCGTCTGGCGACGCACAAGAAGGCCTGATTTGCTGACCTGAGGGTCGCTATTGCCAAATGAACAAAGGCCGGGGAAACCCGGCCTTTGTCTTGGTGCATTTGCTACAGATCAGACTCGCAACAAGGCCTTGACCAGCCGTTCGGAGAGTTGGTCCTCGGTGAATTGGGGCTCGTTCGGCGGGTAGAGGGAGTTTTCTTCGATGACGAAGCCTTGCTCCTGGGCAAGGGCGCGCAGTTCCTTGATTTTCTGGCAGGCCTTGAGGGCCTCTTTGAGGACAGCGTCAGTCTTGGCTTTTTCGGAAAATGCCTTGATGGGTACGATGGACATCTTTTCTCCTGATGGTGGTTGCTGGGGAAGGTGGATTGGGCGCCTGGCTCAGGCGGGATAGTCGAGTACGCTGGTGTCGCCGCTGCCATCGTTGATCTCGGCGTGGGCAAGCTTGCCATCGGGGTGGTAACGATAGCTGTGGCGGAATTCGATTTCGCCATAGACGACTTTTTCACAGCTGATCAACTGCGCTGTCGCGTTGAAACTGCCGCGAAAGTAGGTGTTGCGATTGCGCATGTCGCCTTCGGCGAGTTCTCCGACGAGCTTCAGGGGCAGTCTGGCACCGCTGTAGCTGGTGAAGTAGCGGCAGGTGGGTTGCTGATCGGCCATGGCTTCCTCGATACGTGGTCAGTACGCCGGGAATGCAGGCCAATAGTTGTCGGGTTGATGACAAAACGGCTGCTTTTTCCGGGAGCGAAGCTGCTTTATGCAAAAATGGGGCCACGAGGAGCATCTCTTGCAAGTGAGCGAGGGGCTTGGGCGGCGATGAGAGGAAAGCAGGCGAAGTGTCGGAAAATCTGATCGAAGGCGCGCAGACGGTGTGCAATGTCCGCCGGGATTTTCCCGAGTGGCATCTGGGGCGTTCGCCCTATGTCTTCTGGGCGCTTGATGTGGATTTTCCCGTAGTCAGGGCGCAGGTAGCGCTGGCCGGAGATCATCTGGCGCACTGGCTGCTAGCCGGCTATTGTCGCCAGCCCCATGTCACGCTCGATCTGTGTGGCTTTCCGGCGGCCGCGCCGATACGTGATGACGAATTTTCATCGGATCTGCTGGAGCGCCAATGTGCGGCCCTGAGCCGGGCGCAGTTACCGGCTTTCGCTGTTGAAATCGGCTGCCTGGGGAGTTTTTCCTCGGCGCCTTTTCTCGGTATCGTCGATCCGGAGGGTCGGATAGCCGATGTGCGCCGCTGCCTTGCCGTGGATGGCCAGGCGCGGCTCCACGGCGACTATGTACCGCACGTCACGGTCGGTCTGTATGGCGGGGCGTGGCCGGTGGGCGAGGTGGGGGCGCGGCTGGCGGATTTTCCGGCGGGTAACCGAACGATTTGCTGGATCGAGCGGCTCAGCCTGATGGCTTACCAGCCATCCGAAGTCGGCGGGCCGCTTACCTGCATAGCAGACTACTGGCTGGCATCCGGTGAGATGCGTTGGCGGGAAAGGTTGTTTGTTTAGCGTGCGGCTTCGGCCGCGTGTTGATCGGCCAGGATGTTACCCCGGCAACTGCCATGCCCCTTGATCCAGCAGATGGTGGCCTTGCTCAGTGAATCGGCAATGCCGGAGCCTTCGAGTCGCTGCCTTAATTCCGCATCTTGCACCAGGCCTTCGGTCTTGCCGCGATTGAGGCGCAGCACCGCATCATGGTTGTCCGAAAACAGGGCGAACGGTCGGTCCGGGAAATGTCGCTGCGCCTGTTCCAGGGCAAAGATTGCGGCCTGCAGTTCGAGCTCGTTGCTGCCGGTGATGGGAACCGAACGGGTTTCGATCAGCGCTTCGCTTGCCGGGGTGGCAAACAACACGGCTGCCAGCCCGCCCTGTCTTTTCTGGCTGGCATCGCTGAAAACCAGCAATTTATCGACGTAAAGCGGGGCGAGTCGCAGGGGCAGGGGGCCGGGCGACGGATGAATGACGCGGACAAGTTTCTTTTTTCGTCTTTTTGGCATGCGGGTCGGGCGGCAGATACGATGGCCGCAAGGATAGCCGAAACCCGATCCCGAAAAGGCGAAAGCCTCGTACCGGGGGAAGTACGAGGCTTTCTGGACGGCCCGGAGGGGGGGAGGTGGGTGGGGCCGTCAGGCTGATGTCTGGTCAGCGCATGTGTTCAAGATAGGGCGGCAGGGCATCGATATCAAGTAACGGTTTGCAACAGCGCGTGTCAGTGTGTGCGTATGCCGCATGGGCCATCCCGCAGCTCAGCCAGGCGGCTCAGGCTGTAGCTGTCCGTGGGCCTTTCCGTCCGGGTCAGGGCGGCTTCGATGGGGGCGAGCAATGTGCAGTCGAATTTCGGGTTTTGCAGCAGTTGCTGGACGACGAAGCTTTCCTTGGTGGTCGTGGCAATCTCCAGCAGGATGTCGCGGGGTGTTGCCGGATTGCGAGCGAAGGAACGATCCAGACCCATGATGGTGACGGGCCGCCGGTAGAGGCCGACGAGGATGTCCGGCGGCGAGTTGGGATGGGATGCAATGGCCTGGAAGAAGTAGTCGGGATAACTGTGCGTACGGTAGATGCGGGCCAGCGTTGCAGGCGGGCAGGCCGGATGCCGCAAAGCGGAAAGCGCAATCCCGAGATCATCCGAATTGGCCAGGCGATCGACGGTGGCCGGCGTGACGAAACGGCTTTCGAGCAGGGGCAGAATATACGTGCGCTGACCGAGGTGCTCGGCAATGAGGTTTTCAATGACTTCAGTTTCGCGCCCCGGATTGTTGGCCAGCGATGCCTTGATGCTTTGCCTGTTCCGCTCGATTTCGGCCAGATTGGCTTGATGTTGGGCATCGCGGCTGCGATTGAGGGCGATGGTCTCAAAGCCCGAATAGACCAGCCCACCGGGCACGGCCAGCGCCAGGGCCAGACATAGCCAGCCCAGTCCGCGCAGCAGCTTGTGTTCGGCCTGTATCAGGTTGCGGTAGAGCCAGGCCATGCCACCGGAAAACAAGGCATAGAACGGCAGGATCAGGATGCCGATGGCCGCCGTCGATGAGCGCGATTGAAAAATGGCCCATAGACCGATCAGGATGGTCAACACACCCAGGCTCAGGCCCAGTGCCAGTCCGCGATAGCGTTTGCGATAGGCGACAAAGGCGCCGAGCAAAATCACCAGCAGGGTGCCGACGGCTAATATGATCAACATCCGGTTTTCCAATCAATGCCTGGGTGGCAGATTATGGCACTTCGCCCGATCCGTGCCGCATTTGACAGGCGGTGTTGGCGGGCCGGGGTGCAGGAAAATCGGCGGCTGCTTCAGGCTTGGTCAAGCCCTGAAAAGACCCCGCATCTGCTAAGATTCGGCCCTGATTTTTCAGGCACTTTCCCGGCCCTTTCCCTTGTCCTCCCTCCCGGAAATATTCTCTCCCGAAGGCCCTCTGGCCCGCGCTATCAGCGGTTATCGCGTACGCGACCAGCAGGTCGACATGGCCGAGCGCATCGCCGCCGCCATCCAGGGCTGTTCGGTCTTCATCGCCGAAGCCGGCACTGGCACGGGCAAGACTTTCGCCTACCTCGTCCCGGCCTTGCAGTCGGGCGGCAAGGTGATTGTGTCGACCGGCACCAAAACCTTGCAGGACCAGCTCTTCAACAAGGACCTGCCGATGGTCCGCGACGCCCTCAAGGCGCCGGTCAAGATCGCGCTGCTCAAGGGCAGGGCCAACTACGTTTGCCCTTATCACCTGCAACACGCCATTGCAGACGGTCGCTTCCTGACTCGCGAGGATGCCGCCGACGCCCGCCGCATCTCGCTCTTCGCCAAGACCACGCAGAGCGGCGACAAGGCCGAATGCATCGAGGTATCGGAGAATTCACCGGTCTGGGGCCACGCCACGTCGACGCGGGACAACTGCCTCGGCCAGGAATGCCCGGACTACAAGGAGTGCTTCGTCATGCTCGCCCGGCGCGAGGCGATGGCGGCCGATCTGGTCGTCGTCAATCACCACCTGTTCTTCGCCGACGTGATGCTCCGCGACGAAGGCATGGCCGAACTGCTCCCCGCCTGCAACACGGTGATCTTCGACGAAGCACACCAGTTGCCGGAAGTGGCGACGCTGTTTTTCGGCGACAGTATTTCCACGGCGCAGGTGCTTGATCTGGCCCGCGATGCCCGCGCCGAAGGTTTGACCTCGGCCCGCGACTGCCTGGCTCTGCCGGAAGCCAGCAAGAAGCTGGAAAAGGCCGCCAAGGATTTACGTCTGGCCGTCGGCATCGACAGCGGCCGTTTCTCCTACGGCCAGTTGCAGGAAAAGCCGGAATTCGAGCCGGCCCTGAAGGCGCTGGAAGAAGAGGTCACAGCCTTCGCCGCCCTGCTCGAAACCCAGGCCGAACGCGCCGAAGGGCTGGAAAAATGCTGGCAGCGGGCGACCGAAATGGATCAGCGCCTGACCGCCTGGCAGCAGGTCAGCGATCTAGGCTATGTGCGCTGGGCCGAAGCCTTCACCCATTCGCTGCAACTCAATTCGACGCCGCTCGATGTCGCCGAAATTTTCCGCAAGCAGATGGGCGGCCATCCGCGGGCGTGGATTTTCACCTCGGCCACCTTGGCCGTGCAGGGAAAGTTCCACCACTACTGCGCCGAACTTGGTCTCGGCGAACCGGATTCCGCCTGCTGGCACAGTCCCTTCGATTACGACACGCAGGCCATTCTATACGTCCCGCTCGGCATGCCTGACCCGAATGCCTGGAACTACACCGACACGGTGGTCGACGCCGCCTGGCCGGCCGTCAAGGCGGCCAAGGGCGGGGCATTCTTCCTGTGCACCAGCTTGCGCGCCATGCGCCGCACCCACGAATTGATCAAAGCCAAGCTGGAAGACGAAGGCCACGATTTGCCGGCCGTGGCGCGGGTCCAGTTTTCCAGCGCCTTGGAGCTCACAGGTCTGCGCTGGCTCGTCATGGTGCCCTAGTCCCTGATCGAGGTTGGCGAAAAAATGGGTTTTGTGCTGGCGCAGGACGTCACCACGCTGGCGCAGCAGCTCAAGATCGCGCTGCTCGATGCGGGCCGGCTGGCGCTGGAGCTGGTGCGCGGTCTGTCGACTGGTTATGACACGGTGTACCGTTTCAAGGACGGCGTGGTGCCCGAGGCGATGCTGGAGCCTTTCAAACTGATTCACGGCCACGCCGCAGCTTTGTCAGACGCGCTGGAGGCGCTGGGCGCCGAGCTTAAATTGCGCGCCAAAGAAGACCCGTCGCAGGCCGCCAGCTGTTCGGTGCAGTACGCCCGGCTGGGCCAGTTGGCGCCCAAGCTCAACAGCGTGGTGGCCACCAGCGCGCAGTGGCTGTGCACCGACGAACCCCCGCTGGCCAAGTGGCTCAAGTCTGACACCGGCTCGGGCCTGGTATCGATCAGTGCGCACGCCTGCCCGATCGTGCCCGGCGACCTGTTGCGCAGGCACCTTTGGCAGCATGTGCGCGGGGCTGTGGTGACTTCTGCGTCGCTCACCACCTGCGGCAGTTTTGACTTTTTCCTGGGCGAGACCGGG